>TARA_B110000902_G_scaffold124295_1_pt1 | contig 68636 bp, 56 predicted proteins | sample TARA_B110000902 | Tara Oceans TARA_B110000902 (sample SAMEA4398009) | marine metagenome | biome: Polar Biome; feature: [SRF] surface water layer (ENVO:00010504); material: water (ENVO:00002006), including particulate matter (ENVO:01000060) such as... | depth 5 m | reverse complement strand
GCGCTTTAAAATCGGAGCATTCTACAAAGGTGTTTGCGACTGATCTAAAATCCAATGTCCTATTGCCCAATCCCTATCGCAAACATAGCAGGTCGTTTCGCCAAATCATACGCTTTATCGCGCCAATCCTTAGCACTCATAGTACGAATGTCTTCTGTCGGCAAGGAAATGTCACAAGCAATGCAAATCATTGTGGGATCTGTTAAGTTGTTCAATAAATCGTCCAAAACGTTCATGTTTCTAAATGGAGTATCCATAAATAGATGCGTGGTTCCAGTTTTTCTCGTATCACCTTCGTAATACTTTAAAGCACTAATTCTGTCTCTTCGCTCTTTTGGTAAATAGCCATGAAACGTAAATTTTTGACCTGAAAAACCACTTCCCATTAAAGCAAGAAGAATCGAAGAAGGTCCAACCATTGGGTGAACTCTAATCCCTGTAGAATGAGCTAAACTTACAATTGCCGCACCTGGATCTGCGACACCAGGACAACCTGCGTCTGACATTACACCAATGTTGTGTCCATCGTACAAAGGTGACATGAATGAATTCAATTCACTCGGTTCCGTTTTCTTATTTAAAATAAAGAAGGTCGATTCATCAATTGGAAACGTTCGATCAATCTTACGCAAATAACGTCGCGCGGATTTAATGTTCTCTACGATAAAGTGCCTCAATCCTATTGTTTGGGCCTTCACATCCTCCGGAATGATATCACTTGTCGATTCACCACCCAAAGTTGTTGGGATCATATAAATAGTTCCTTTATCCATTATTCTTTTAAATTTTTGATGATTACATCTGTTGCTGCGTCCAAAAGCCTGTATACTTCTATAAATCCTTTGTCTCCTCCATAATACGGATCGGGAACAGCAAGGTTCATTCCTGGATGTGACTCATTTAGAATTAATTTCACTTTTGCTTCATCCTCAGAAGAACTGGCCAAAGAAAGGATATTATTATAGTTGCTCGAATCCATTGCATAGATCAAATCGAAGTCTTGAAAATCTTGCACGATAAATTGCCTCGCCTTAAGATTGTCAATTGTTACGCCAAAGCTTCGAGCAGTAGCTCTCATTCTTGAATCGGGTGCGTCTCCAATGTGGAAGCCTGCTGTTCCTGCAGAGTCTACAAAAACGTCCAATTCTTCATTTTTAACCTTGGCTTTTAATAAACCGTCGGCCAAAGGAGAACGACAAATATTGCCTAAACAAACCATTAATATTTTCATATGGCAAAATTACCATTCAATTCTTATTGCACCTATAAATATTCGATGAAAGGTAAGAAATATTCATTTACCATGGTAATTTTTGGTTTATTCCCAACGAAGACAGTAAGTTACACGTTGTTAGTGAAGACAAACGTATAAAATACGTAAGCGCATGAGACAATTAAAAATTGCAAAACAAGTCACGAATCGTGAAACGGCATCTCTTGATAAGTATTTACAAGAGATAGGAAAGGTAGAGCTTATTACAGCAGAGGAAGAGGTGGTTTTGGCACAAAAAATCCGAGCAGGTGATAAGGAAGCCTTGGAGAAATTGACCAAAGCAAACCTAAGATTTGTTGTTTCTGTGTCCAAACAATATCAGAACCAAGGCTTGTCTTTACCGGATTTAATTAACGAAGGGAACTTGGGATTAATTAAGGCTGCGAGACGCTTTGACGAAAAGCGAGGATTTAAATTTATTTCCTATGCGGTATGGTGGATTCGACAAGCTATATTGCAAGCATTGGCGGAACAAGCTAGAATTGTTCGTTTGCCACTAAATAAAATTGGTACAATTAATAAGATCAATAAGGCGTATTCTGAATTGGAACAGCGTTTGGAGCGACCACCTTCGGCAGAAGAGATGGCTGACTTCTTAGAATGTTCAGTTAGTGACGTTAAACAATCTTTGCAAAATAGTGGACGTCATGTCTCAATGGATGCGCCTTTAATTAAGAATGACAATTCCTCTTCGAGCATGTACGACATACTTCCAAACGATTCATTACCCGGCCCTGAAAAGAACCTTGTAGTTGAATCATTAAGAAAAGATATCGAGCGATCCTTATCAACATTGACTTCAAGAGAAGGAGACGTGGTAAGATTGTATTTCGGATTAAGCGGAATTCATCCAATGACGCTTGAAGAAATAGCAGAAAGATTTGAATTAACTCGTGAAAGAGTTAGACAAATTAAAGAAAAGGCAATTCGTCGTCTCAAACATACTTCTCGAAGCCGGATACTTCAGTCATACCTCGGTTAAGCAGGGTCTACGTCGACAATAGAACGAATTGATTTATTTAAAGGAGCGCTAAAAAACTCATCCATTATTAGGTGAATGCGCTCCTTAACTTTTTTATCATTAGCGTCTCTTTCAACTTTTATCGTAATTTTCTTAAGGAACAAATTGTAAATTCTTTTTACTGAAGGGAATTCAGGTCCCAATACACGCTCCTTAAATGTTCCTCGAAGTTTTTCTGCTAATTCGGCTGCAGCTCTATTTAACTCGTTCTCATTTTTATGTTTGAGGGTGATTTCTATGATTTTGAAATAGGGAGGGTAGAAAAAATTCTTTCGTTCAATGATTTCAGAATTATAAAACCCAACGAAATCGTGTCCAATTACTTTTTCAATTACCCAATGATCTGGATCCCCCGTTTGAACAATTACTTTACCTCTTTTTTCTCGACGTCCCGAACGACCCGCAACTTGTGTCATTAACTGGAATGAGCGTTCAAAAGCTCTAAAATTAGCTCTGTTCAAGAGCATGTCAGCGTCCAAGATCCCTACAAGATTGACATTGTCAAAATCCAATCCTTTTGTTATCATTTGAGTCCCAATAAGAATATCGATCATTCCATTGTCGAAATCATTTAAGATATTCGCGTACGCATTTTTAGAACGCGTAGTATCAAGATCCAAACGTTTTATTGTTTTGTCTTCGAAAATCACTGAGAGTTCATCTTCAATTTTTTCCGTTCCAAACCCAAGCATTTTCAACCGATTACTTCCGCATGCTTTGCAGGAGCCAACCGGTTTCGTCGTGTAGCTGCAATAATGACATTTGAGATTATTACTGTGTTTGTGGTAGGTCAATGACACGTCGCAGTTCACACATTTTGGCGTCCAATTGCAAATTTCACACATCCAAAGCGGCGTATACCCTCGTCTGTTTTGGAATAAAATAACTTGCTCGCCTAAATTCAAACTTTCTCTGATGTTTTCCATCAAATAAGAAGTGAAATGCGATTGCATACTTTTTTGACGACGCTCCTTTCGCAGGTCTGCACAAAAAATCTCTGGAAGTTGATTGGCACCGAAACGATCCCTTAAAGTTACCAGATGGTATTTTTCCGTAACAGCGTTGTAATAACTCTCGATCGAAGGCGTGGCAGAACCTAAGAGGATATTTGCCTTGTGTAATTTACTCAGAACGATTGCGCAATCTCTGGCGTTGTATCTTGGAGAAGGGTCATATTGTTTAAATGACGATTCATGTTCCTCATCAACAATGATAAGTCCTAGATTGCTGAAGGGTAGAAAGATAGAAGAACGTGCTCCTAAAACAATCTTGTATTTATTGGGGTCATTGTTGAGGACATGGTTCCAGATCTCAACCCGCTCGTTTTGATTGAACTTCGAATGGTAAACCCCAACTTGTTCTCCGAAGTAAGCTGAAAGTCTTTGGATTAATTGTGTCGTTAGTGCTATCTCAGGCAGCAAAAACAAAGATTGTTTACCCAAGTCTAGTTGTTCTTGAATTAATTGAACGTAGATTTCTGTTTTTCCAGATCCTGTAACTCCATGAAGTAGCGCTACTTTTCCTTGATCAAATCCGTTATGCACTTCATCTAATGCTACTTTCTGTGATTCAGATAATTCTTTGAATTCACTTCCCTCGTAATCGTTGGATTCAAATCTTGAAATTTCTAATTTTTCTTGAACGATGATTCCATTCTTTTCTAATGTATTCAGAGATGACATTGAAATATGATCTTGCATGATTAAGTTCCGCAAGACAGAATCGGGAATTTCGCTTTGTAAATCGATATGGCGCAATAAAGAAAGAAGAGCGTTCATTTGCTTCTCTTTACTTTTGATTCCATCGATACTTCCTATGAAATCGGTTAGTTTGTTTTCATTGTTGTATTGGTCGGATAAACGAATGTGAACTGCTGTTTTAGGCGTGAATTTTTCGTTCAACTCTTCAAGGGAAAGAACTGCTTTTTTATCAATTAATGCTTTGATAATCGGTTGGACCGTCTTGATTCTAATAATTTCGGAGATCTCTTTAAGATCGAGAACCTCCTTCATTTCTAATGCAGAAACAATCTCATATTCTCTATCTGTCAATAATTTTTGATCGATATTATAGTCAGGGTGAATAACGATTTTAGTCTCACTTGCCAGTTTGAAGTTGGCGGGAAGTGCTGCGTTCATTACATCACCTATTGGCGCCATGTAATAGCTCGAGATCCATTTCCAAAACGTATATTGATTTGGGTTAATGATCGGCCTTTCATCCAAAAGGTGTTCAATAAATTTGGCTTGATATTCTTGAGGAATGTTTTCGTGAACCGAAGTTATTATGCCCGTAATCAACTTAGATTTCCCAAATGGAACGACCACTCTTGCGCCAGTAAAGATGGCATCATTGAGCTCAAAAGGTACGCGATAAGTGAACTCTTTACGAATAGGTATTGGTAGAATAACGTCTACAAAAAGCGTTTTCCTTTCTGACATCCGCTAAAGGTAGAGATTGAGAAGGTTAGTTGCAATAATATGCCTTGGGAATATCTAAAACATGATGGCTACAGAACAAGTAAGATCCAGTAATTGCTCCGATACAAAGTTCTTGAGTAGAGGTTGCATCAATACATCTAACAAACTGACTGCTTGGATCGGTGAATTGAATTGTTCTTTCGTATGTGTATCGAGACGAAAACAATCCCACTACTTTTCGGTCTCCAGAAGCGGTTAAGTTTGTAAATGTTGGTTTGTTTTGAGCCAAACCAGAACTTGGTTGGTTCACTAAGATGTAATTCAACAAATCAGCAGAACCACCAACGATTGAAAGTGTTATTGACTTGAAATTTCTTTTGTCAATTAAGGGATCAGCATCCTCACAATCCGAGGCAATAATGTTGTAAAAAACTTCGCCATTCATTGTGAAAGTCTCATCTACGACATCAACCTCTCTCTCTCCAAGTTCCCAAGTAACTGAAGCATCTGTTTCTGCAGTACCGATAAATTCTTTATAGTTTAAAACAAGAGTAGCGTTTATCAGTGATGAATTCCCAGGAGTAACATTTAACCCTGTTGTTTGAAATTCTCCAGTCGTATTTGCTCCCTTTGCAAAATTGAAATGGGTTGTTACCTGACCTTGACTTGAATTAATACCTGAAATAACTTCAGTTTCACCGGAAACAGTGAATTCTCCATTGTTTACATTGATGTCCAAGTGATAAATAGCATTGGCTAATATAGGCTGACCTGTTGGTGAATTGCTGTTATCATGAACGCCCGTTTTGAAAGCATAAAGCTTTTGATTTGGAGAATAGAAAATACCGTCTGTATCTTTAGCTACAATTGTATCGTATAAAGTCCAAGTACGCGCCGCAGAACCATTGATTTTCTCAGTGATAATTGACTGAACCGTTTCAAAATAATTTGAATCTGGAATTGTAGAAATCTCTAGTGCGTTTCCAGGACCAATAAATGCTCTTGTAATTTTAATCAAGTGAACCGAGTCCGCTTGATCAATTAATCCGTAGACAACAGCTGTCTCTTCAAAATCACCTGTGATATCAATATCTTCATTACAAGATTGCAATGATGCTACGAGGACGGCTATGGAGAATAAGCCAAGTATATAATTTTTCATTTTCATTCTAAGTATATCCCAAAGATATGGAATAAAGCCATTCAAAAAAAACAGCTTAATCAATAAATTGGATTGTTAAATCAATAACTAGTCTTTTACCTTATTCATTCCCATAGCATGAAGCATCCAATTGGGCAAATGTTTGCCTGGTTTTCGGTTTTTTAAATGGATATACCATCCCATTTTTTTCATAACAGGTACCTTGTGTGTTTCAACAAATTCTATCCAAGTTCCATCGGGGTCTTCAATGTACGAAAAACGACCGCCAGCCTCACCCATGTCGAATGTATCTGAACTATCGACAGTAAACGAGAAACCTTTCGTTTCGCACTCTGCTTGCAATTGATCCATTCCTTGAACGTCAAAACACAAGTGGATGAACCCCCAATCTCCCCAAAACCTATCTTTGAAAATAGACTGGCAATCTTCGCGTTCTATTGCTTGAACTAATTCTATTTGAGAAGGACCTAATAATCGAGCAAAAGGGCCTTTTCTTTGTTGTTTGTGGGATAATAATACACGACGCACTTTTTTGTTTCCTGCAGGCAATCCACTTAAATCACCAAAAGTTCCTGTTTCGTCGTATTCAATTGTTTCGTAGCCAAGAATGTCTTGATACAAAGGAAGTGCCTTGTTGATGTCGCTTACTCCTATCATTGTGCCAGCAACAGCTCCGCATTTAGATGGGTGCTTGGTGTTCTTAAACCATCCTTTTCCTTCAACGATATTGAAAATATTTCCATTCGGATCTTTGACGAAAAATGTTTTCTCACCTGAAGGAGTCGTCCCCAATTCTCCTAAAATTTCAGCACTATTTGATTTGAAATAATTGTAGGAAGCTTCAACATCTCTAGATTTGATTCTACAACTGTAAAGTCCGTAATCACCAAGTAGGATATCAAATTTTGGTTTTTCTGTTGGACGCGATGTGAATTGCCAAATCTCAAATCCACCACCACCTTCCATGCTTAAGGCCAATGTTGCTGTTCGAGAATGAACAGTGTCTCCAGTATAACGAGTCATTAAAGGTGCATCGGCAGCTTCTTCGAAAACGCGAACGTTTACTCCGAAGAACTTTCTATACCATTTCCAAACTTCTTGTACATCTGGAACTCCAATTCCCATTTGCTGAATACCGCAGATAATTTTTTCCATGCCTCAATTTAAAGAAGGTAAATATACATTTATCTTAGCGAATTGCACGTTCGTTGAAGATCACATGTCCAATACTAAATTGCAATGCGTATGGGTTATTCTGTCTTGGAAAATAATTGAATGTAAAACGGATTGGTCCAATGAAACTGTGGTAAATTGCTGAGGCAGAAGCCATAAAAGCTCCCCCATTGAAAGGCTGGGAGAGCTCTAAAGTTCCATCCGTGTTTTGAATCACTTGAATAAAAGGTTGATAGAGAAAGGCATCAATCCGAAGGTCAATCTTTTTCTTTATGGTGAAAATGGTATTCAATCCACCACCAACGAATTGAGGCGAACGGTATTCTCTGAGAAAATAAGTTTTAGCATCTGGAACCAAAGAGAACTCAGTCATAGATAGAATTGAAGCGGTGTAATTAGCGAATAAAGTTTGGCTATTAAAAACCATTTGCCCTTGGATACCAAGGTGGAAATAGGGTTTGTCAATTAAAAACGATTGATAATCGAGGCTTAGATTAATCCAGCTGTGGTCTTTGAAAACCTCGATTGGATTGATAGATGTTGAACCTGGGTCAGTATGCTCGCTTCCGCTAACATACCGCGCTTTAAACCTAAAATAGTTACCACTAGTTGCAAATTGTTTTCTATTCAACGTGTTTTGCGTAAGACTCCAACTCAATGAATACCCATCAAAGTTTGTGACATCAACCGTGTCTGAATTTGTGAATTGCTCGGATTGGTAATAATTATCGTTTAGTTGAAAACCTCGACCGTCTATTGTGCTTGTGATATTATTCCCAATTGGTTGACAGAATTGCGCTCCTGCGTAGATTTCGTTTTGAACCAGAAAAGATGGTTTAACATCTTCAAAAAACGTTGCGAAACTTCTGAAGTAATCCCAACGATTCAATGCGAAATAGCCCTTTATCGAAAATGGATATAGAGCAGGTAAATCTAATTTAAATGATGCTTTCGCGGCTCCATAGAATTTACCGAAATGAGACTCAAGCTTTGTTATGGTGCTTATTTTGTTGACTGTTTGATAGGTGATTCCGAAGTAGCCAGTATTGACAGGTCGTGAAGAAAAATGTCCACCAATATCAACTTTAAAATCACGCGCCTTTCGAACCTCAACCTCCAAACTATAGGTAGAGTCGTTGATTAGGGTTAAAGTCGGGAATAAAAATTCAATTTGAGGAGAGGCCTGCAATCGAAAATAGCGTTTCTCCAATTCAGAGATGTTAATGCGCTCTTTTCTTTTGCCTCGAATTAGCGATTTCTTAGCGAACGCAACTTCTTTATCCTTTGACGTGCTCGTTACTTGTCCAATATTAATCGGCACGATATCTTTTCTGAATTCGACTCTACGCGCATCAATTTCCTCTTTCGGAATTCTTTTTTTGATATTCAACTTTAAAGAATCCATCGAGGCCATCGCAGAATTGTATCCGTCTTCGATCAATTGCTTTACGCGTGTAAAATCAAACGAAGAACCGTAACTATCTGGACTGATAATAAAACCTTCCTCACAAGGTAAAGTGAAGTCGGAGTGGCTCACAAGCATGTTTGTTAATTGTCCAATTAAGTCATCTTCATCTGGTGGGGCTGCATTGTAAGACACATTACTTCCTATGATGTAATCAGGCCCGAAATCGTTGTACATCACATCAGCCGGGAAGTTGTTGTAGAGTCCGCCATCGAATAATAAGACATCATCGATGCGAATTGAATTGAAGTAGAACGGATAGGTCATCGAAGCACGAACAGCTGCATTAAGATTTCCATTATCGAGTACTACGGATTTTTTGTCCGAAATATCAGACGCAACGCACCTAAATGGAACAAAGAGGCTGTCGAAGTGTTTGCTTTTTGACGCTGAAACTGTTCCTAATAATTTCATCATTTCAAAATCCAAATAAGCAGAGGATATGAAATTGGTTGGCAATGATCTTTTCAAGAGGCTATCTTTTGAAAATGAAACACTCACAACTCCCGGGTGGGGGACTTCATTACGAATCAGAAAGCGCTGTTCGGCTTTCATTTCACCTGTCACCATTATTTGAAATTCTTCCGATAAAAAAATCGCTTCAATTTCCTCTGGACTATAGCCCGCAGAGTATAAACTTCCCACCAAAGCTCCGGAAGAAGTTCCAGTGATATAATCAATTGGAATCCCACTTTCTTCGAGCGCCTTTAAGACACCGATATGAGAAAGCCCTTTCGCGCCACCACCACTTAACACCAAACCGATTTTTTGCTGGGTGTACGCATGATTGACGAGAAGTAAACTAAAAAGAAGTATGTATAGCTTGTTTGCTTTCAAATTTGTTCTTTTGTACAAAAGTAAGAGTTTATCTCGTAACGTTGAAATGATGAATAAAGAGGAAGCAAAAGGGAAGAAGTTGATTATTACTCTAAAGACCGTTTTTGGTTTAGAGGAAGTTCTTGTGGAAGAGCTAGCAGAGCTTGGTTATAAGGATTCTAAAATTCTTAATAGAGCCGTTCAAATCAAAGGGACGTGGAATGATGTTTATTATTTGAATGTTCATTTACGCTGTGCGATTTCTGTTTTAGTTCAGATTGAAACCTTTAGAATTCGCAACGAAGACGATTTGTACAAGCAAAGTATGAAAATCGACTGGACGAAATATTTTACACTTGATAAGACATTTGCGGTTAAAGGAGCTGTTTTTTCTGACTTGTTTAGTCATACTCAATATCCATTTTTGGTTGTAAAGGATGCTATTGCTGATACGTTTAGAAAGAAACACAACGATCGTCCAGATGTAAATATCAAACGTCCTGCAATTTTATTTGATGTGTACATCAATAGAAACGATGTAACGGTGTCCTTGAATACTTCTGGAGCACCTTTATTTCAAAGAGGTTATCGTCAAGCAGCGGGGCTAGCTCCAATGAATGAGGTTGTTGCTGCAGGATTGCTTCGTTTGACAGGTTGGGATAAAAAATCGACAATCGTGGATCCATTTTGTGGTTCAGGAACATTGTTGATTGAAGCGGCACTTATGGCGGCTGGAATTCCTTCTTCGATTGAAAGACAGCATTATGCATTTAAGAATTTCGCCAATTTTGATGAAGAAGCATGGAATAAAATCCAAGATGACATCAATGACAGGGTTCGAGAATTACCTTGTGTTATTAAAGGATCAGATATCAGTGCTGAAATGGTTACAAAGGCAAGAAGAAACTTAAGTGGTTTGTCAGTTGGACGTTTTGTAGAAACAATCGTTGACGACTTTGCTGATATTAAAAAACCTACACCTACCGGAATCGTGATTACAAACCCACCTTACGGGGAACGAATGGGAGAGGAGATCGAAGAAATGTATGAAGATCTCGGAAATTGGATGAAGACTGAAATGAAAGGCTACGATTGTTGGATAATCTCATCGAATCTTGAAGCGTTCAAATTTGTTGGACTTCGACCTGATCGAAAGATTAAGGTTTATAACGGAAGTTTGGAATGTTCTTTCAGAAAGTATTCGATTTATGAAGGATCGAAGAAAACGAAATTTCAAAACGAAGAAGGAGATCAAGTTCAGGATTTAGACAACGATCAGAATCAAAATCTTGATAAAGAGCAAGAAGAAACGAATTCTTAGTACACGTAAGTTTTCATGGTTTTATAAGATTTCTGTGCAGGAGTCTTTCAATTCTATATCTTTAGTTTTGTCGAATGCTAACGGAGCTGAAAGTTATGAAAACGATTGTAAAAAAATTGGAACAGATCCTGAAAATGAAATTCAAATAAACGCTGAAGGAATCACTGAGGTTCACGCCCGCCTAAGTATCAAACGCAGAAGAGCAGTTTACCTTTCCTATACAAGTCCTAAAGCTTGAACACTTGTTAATGGAAAAAAAATTTCAGTTTAGAAAGAAGAGCAAGCCTTATGAGGCTTTTGAAATATAATTTACAGACGAATAGATAGCGCAAATCCATTTTTTCAATCCTATATTTTATTATCGTTTTTCAACTGAAACGTAATCTCTTTCGTTTTCTCCAGTGTAGATTTGACGAGGACGACCAATTGGTTCGTTATTCTCAATCATTTCTTTCCACTGAGCAATCCATCCTGGTAAACGTCCGATAGCGAACATTACCGTAAACATTTCGGTTGGAATGTTGATTGCCTTGTAGATGATTCCAGAATAGAAATCCACATTTGGATACAGGTTGCGTTCTTTGAAGTATTCATCTTCCAAAGCTACTTTTTCTAATTTTTTAGCAATCTCCAACATTGGATCATCAACTCCTAATTTTTCTAATACGTCATCACAAGCTTTCTTGATTATTGTCGCACGAGGATCGAAGTTTTTATATACTCTATGTCCGAATCCCATTAAACGGAAGGAATCGTTTTTGTCTTTTGCTTTTGCTACCCATTTGTCAACATCTCCACCATCGTTAGCGATTTGCTCAAGCATTTCAATTACAGCTTGATTCGCTCCACCGTGAAGTGGTCCCCAAAGTGCTGAAATACCAGCAGAAATTGAAGCATAAAGGTTAGCATGAGATGAACCAACGATACGTACAGTAGACGTTGAGCAATTTTGCTCGTGGTCAGCGTGAAGGATCAATAAAGTATTTAATGCTGAAACTACAACTGGATCAATTTGGTATTCCGAAGTTGGCATCGCATACATCATGTGCAAGAAGTTCTCGCAATAATCCAAATCATTTTTTGGATACATGAATGGGTGGCGCATTGCATTTTTATACGACCAAGCTGCTAGTGTTGGTAATTTTGCAATTAGTCTGTGAATCGTTAAATCTTTCGCTTCTGTCCCTCTGTCGTGATCTAATGATTCAGGATAGAAAGTTGAAAGTGAACATACCATTGATGCAAGTACTCCCATAGGGTGTGCTTTTGGCGGATATGCTTCGAAGAATTGCTTCATGTCTTCATGAACCAATGTATGGTTGGTAATGCTCTCTGTGAAAGATGTTATCTCTTCAGAATTTGGAAGTTCACCATAAATCAATAGATAAGAAACTTCTAAAAATGTCGCCTTTTCAGCGAGTTGTTCAATCGGATATCCACGGTAACGTAGTATTCCATTTTCACCATCTAAGTAAGTAATGGCACTTTTCGTACTTCCAGTATTTTTAAATCCTGGATCGATAGTAATATAACCACCAGTTGCACCTCTCAGTTTACTAATGTCAATTCCTTTCTCGTTCTCTGTTCCTTCTACAACAGGGAGTTCGTACGAAGTACCCCCCAATTCTATCTTAGCTATTTCACTCATTTTCTCGTAAATACAGTATGTGATGTCCTATTCGGACGCCTAAAGTACCACTTCCTTTGCGTTCTATCAAGTATTTCACGGATTAAGTTACCCTGACAACTATAAATTTTTCAAAGTATAATCAAGCATCATGTTGTATAAATGATTACGTGTATTGCCTCCGTATATTCCGTGATTCTTATTTGGATAGATAAACAAATCGAACTGTTTATTCGCAGAAATCATAGCGTTTATCATCTCCATTGTGTTCTGGTAGTGGACGTTATCATCTCCTGACCCGTGAATCAATAGGTATTTGCCTTTTAATTTTTCAACGAAGTTAATCGGTGAATTTTCATCGTAACCACTCGGATTTTCAGCTGGAGTTCTCATGAAACGTTCGGTATAAATATTGTCGTAATACCTCCAGTTTGTAACTGGCGCAACAGCGATTCCCATTTTAAACTGATCAGCTCCTTTGGTCATTGCCAATGAAGTCATAAATCCACCATAACTCCATCCCATTATTCCAATTCGGCTTCCGTCAACGAAATCATAACCTTGAAGCTCTTTAGCCACAGCGATGAAATCTTCAGTTTCCAATTTGCCCAATTGTAAATAGGTGCTTTTTTTGAAATCAGCTCCTCGGTACATCGTTCCTCTAGGATCCACTGAAACGACAATATATCCTTCTTGCGCTAATAATTGGTGATACATGAAGTTGACACCTCCCCATGAATCTGAAACCATATTTGAACCAGGCCCACCATAAATATTAATATATACGGGGTATTTCTTTGAAGGGTCGAAATTTGGAGGTTTAATCATCCATCCGTTCAGTTCAATTTCATGTCCCTTGAAAGTCACGAAATTCTTATCCGAAAGATTGTATCTGCTTAATTTTTTCTTCAAACTTGCGTTGTCTTCCAGAACGATCAATTCTTTCCCTGTATTGTCGCATAAAGAATAAACAGAAGGCGTATTTGCATCTGAATAATTCTTGATAAAGTACTTCATTCCATTTGAGAATGTTGCGCCATTGCTTCCCGTCTCCGAGCTGATGGCTTGATTGCCCGAACCGTCTATTCCAATCTTATAAATTCCTTCGTTAATTGGTCCTTGTGTTGCCGCCGAGTAGTAAATGGTTCCATTGTCTTCATCTATTCCTAAGAATTGAATTACATCCCATTTACCTTGAGTAACTTGTTTCGATGTTCCGTCAAAGTTCAATGTGTAAATGTGGTTGTAGCCAGCTTGTTCACTTGTTCTTAAAATTGTTTTTCCATCTTTAAGTATCAAAAGGTTGTCATCAATGTCAATGTATGTTTTTGACTGCTCTTCATAGAATACTTTCGATGTGAATTTCTTCTTGTTCATCGCAACCAAGTGGTATTTTAAATTATTCTGATGGCGATTCATTGTTTGAATGATCAAGTTGTTGTCTGTATTCGACCACTTTAATCTTGGAATGTATTCGTATTCACCCAAATCAATTGATTTTGCTTTTCCACCTTTCGCTGCAACGAGATGCGCTGTGACTACTGAGTTGTCTTCTCCCGCTTTTGGATATTTGAACGGGTATAATTTTGGATACAGCTCGAAATGGTAGGTCAATGTGAACTCTCGAACCTTATCTTCATTAAATTTTAAGAAAGCGATGTGTTTACTGTCCGGTGACCAAGCATAGGCTTGCGTAATTGAAAACTCTTCCTCGTAAACCCAATCCGTGCTTCCGTTAATGATTTTGTTTGTCTCACCGTCTTTGGTTAATTGTTTCACTTTTCCTGAAGCGATGTCTTTTACATACAAGTTGTTGTTGTATACATAAGAAACTTTGGTTCCGTTTGGAGAATATTGAGCCAGCATCTGTGGTTGACGTGTTTCGTCCAAAGGCTGCATTTCTTTTGTTTCTAAATCCAAGAGGTAGTAAGTGGCAGTGTAACTTCTTCTGTAAATACTTACTTGATTTGTCGTGATCAGTACTTTTGATTCATTTGAGTTAAATGAATAGTCATCCATCTTTATACCCTTCAGCAAATCGGATGAAACAAGAACCTCGCCGGATCCGCTATAATTAGAGAATTGATGTTTCGTTATTGATTTCTGTCCTCCGTTCTCTGTGATTTTAGAAAAGTAATTCCCATCTTTCATTGACCTAAAGCCACTTACAGAAGTACCAAAGAACTCATAATCTTTCCAGATTTTTTCAACCGTGATTTTATCAAATGCAGGTTCTGCTCTTAATAGCATAACTGGTTCTTTCGACGGATATAAGGTTTCCAATGATTCAAGTGGTCCAGATTGAGCCATCAAAGCCGAACTTGATAGGATAATTCCGAATATTAAAATGATTCCTTTTTTCATATACAGTGCTTGTTATTTGCTGCTAAAGTGGAAAAAAAAATCAAATGTTTCGGCGTATTATGGATGAATGGTTAAAAACATTAACAATTTGTTGATAATTTATTCTTTTAGGGATTACTTTTTGTCATACATTTGTGATGTAATCAATTTCGTGTCCTCCTTGATATCAATCCGATTGAAACCACGAAATTGAACACACAGTCGAAGTAGAAAAGAATGAGTACTACAAAACCACTGGTTATTCAGAATCAGGAATTGCGTCTTAATGAGTTTGTTAAGCGCAACAGTAGACCTATTATCGACGCTATTATAATTGGAATTTCTTAATCACAAATAAATTTTTTCACATGAAAAAAACATTACTAATATTGAGTGCATTCGTTGGTACATTTACAATGGCCCAGGACTGTTCTGAATTATTCATCTCTGAATATGTAGAGGGTGTTTCAAACAACAAAGCTCTCGAAATTTACAACCCAACTGGAGCAGATATAGATTTGAGTCAGTACATCGTTATTCGTTATTCAAATGGTTCTACATCGGCAACCCCTGCAAATGCAGTTGCTTTAGTTGGCATGATTCCTTCAAAAGCAGTTCATGTTGCTGTTCTTGAAAAATTGGACCCTGCTGGTACTGGACAAGAAGCTCCAATTTGGGATTCACTTCAAGCAAGAGCTGATGCGTTTTATTGTCCAGAGTATAATACATCTAATGCATTCTACTGGAATGGAAATGATGCTGTTGCCCTGGCAAAAGGAAGTATTGGTGATATCGGTAACGCGGTTTTAGTTGATTTATTCGGTAAACTTGGAGAAGATCCAGGTGAAGCTTGGACAAGTGATTTCCCTTACACTGGAGCAGGCGATGTAGTTACTAAAGATCACTCTTTGATTCGTAATCCAGGTGTTTTAACAGGACAAATCAACCCGACTATTGCTTATTTCGATCCATTGTTAGAGTACGATTCAATTCCTGCTTTGATCACAATTGGTGGACAACTATACGGAAACTGGTATTCTTTAGGAGAACACACTTGCGATTGTGCGACTGCTGGAATTGAAGAACAAGCAGTTCCTACGAAAGTATCTGTATTCCCAAACCCTTCAAATGCTGAATTCTTTGTAAACGGAGCAGCAAATTATCCAACACTAGTAGTTGTTAATTCTCTTGGACAAGAGGTAAGAAAAATTGAAAAGAATACAAGTGCAATCGTTTCATTTGACTTAGAAGGTAGACGCGGAGTTTATTTCCTGAAATTATCCTCTACAGACGGTTCAACGGTTACTAGAAGAGTAATCATTAAGTAATAACTTAGATATTAATAAGAGGCATTTCGATATTCTATCGGAAGGCCTCTTTTTTTGACAAATTATGAAATCATTCCTTCTCATTTTTGCCCTTGCAAGTTCGTTTTCAATTATTGCTCAGACTGCAACTGTAAGTGGTACGGTTACAGATAATGGAGCCAAAGAAGCAGTTGTTGGGGCAAAAGTAATTTTCTCTCCAAAGTTTCGCGCAATCACTGACTTTGAAGGGGATTACGAAATCAAAGATGTTCCATTTGGAGAATATAATTTAGTAATTACAATGTTGTCTTTTGATACTTTATACCTCACAGTTAAAGTTGATGAAGCGAATTTTACGAATGATATTATTCTTGGTGGAAGCCAAGAAATAGATGCTGTTAGTGTTATAGGGAATTTAGCACAAGACAGAAAAACTCCTGTTGCTGTTACCACAATAGGGACAAAAGAAATTGGAGAGGAATTGGGGTCGCAAGATTTGCCAATGATTCTAAATTCAAAACCCGGTGTACATGCTACGCAACAGGGTGGAGGAGATGGTGATGCAAGAATCACAATTCGTGGATTTGACCAACGTAATATTGGTGTGATGATCGATGGAGTTCCTGTAAATGATATGGAAAATGGAGCGGTGTATTGGTCAAACTGGTTCGGTTTGGATGCAATTACTTCTCAGATTCAAGTTCAACGTGGATTGGGAGCTACAAAGCTTGCAATGCCTTCAGTTGGAGGAACAATGAATATTTTAACTCAGAACACCGGAGGTAAAAGACAAATTAAATTCAGACAAGAATACGGAACCGGGAATTTCCTTAGAACATCAATGTCATACAAGTCAGGAAGTTTAAAGAATGGATGGGGAGTATTATTCTCAGGTTCTTACAAACAAGGAGACGGATGGGTTGATGGATTGAGCACGCAAGGCGGGTTTTACTATCTAAAAGTTCAGAAAAAAGTTAAGAACCATGTTATTTCTTTAAGTGGTTTTGGAGCACCTCAACAACACGGTCAACGTTCGTATTCTCAACCGATTGAGTATTGGGATTCTGATTATGCACAAACAGTTGGGGTTCGTCCTTCTGATATTGATACTCTTGGTAATCGTGGTCTTCAATACAACGAACATTGGGGATATCGAACTGATGAAAATGGAGATAAGCAAGTTTTCGCTGAAAGAAGAAATTATTACCACAAGCCTCAAGTTACTTTAAAAGACTTTTGGAAAATCAATGATAAACTATCATGGTCCAATACGGCTTATATGTCTATCGGTCGAGGTGGAGGACAACGTTATTTTGGTTCAGGTTCAACTATCACAAGAGATGAGAATGGTCAAGTTGATTGGGATGAAATTGTCTACAACAATCAATTTAAGACATTGTTTGGGCAGGTATTACCAACAACTGATGTTGCTTATGATCCAACATTGCTAAAATCATCACAAATTCTTTCCGCTTCTGTTAATAACCACTTTTGGTTAGGTGGATTGTCTCAGTTTGATTATAAATTGGGTGAGAAGTGGAACATAGCTGGTGGATTGGATTATAGATATTACAAAGGAACACACTTCACTGAAATCTTGGATTTACTTGGAGGTGAATACTTTATTAATGAATCAGATTTGAATGCTGAAACAACAATGAAAGTTGTTGGAGATAAAATTGCAAGGGAGGATCGTCCTTATCAAAACTACAGAGATGGTCTAGTACAATGGGCTGGTGGTTTCGGTCAAGCGGAATATTCTTTCGGTCAATGGACTGCTTTTGCGAACGTTTCAGTTGTAGGTAACTTTTACAAGGGAATTGATTACTTCAGAAATAAGCAAATTACTTTGGGCGGTGAAACATTCGTTATCGATGATACAACTTCTATTGAATACGACGGGCAAACATACGATGCTAATTCACCTGAGTTAGTCGACAATCAAACAGAGTGGATTAAAAAATTGGGTGTTACATTTAAGACAGGAGCAAACTTTAATATCGATGAGAAATCGAATGTTTTTGTGAACGTTGGTTATTTAAGCAGAACACCTCAATACAGCAACGTAATCAACAACAATATTAATCAACCGTTCGATGAATTGATCAATGAGAATATCTTGGCTTTCGAGGTTGGATATGGATTCAGATCAAAGAAACTAAGCGCAAACTTTAACGCATATTATACACGTTGGGAAAACAGACCACTTCCCTTTGGTTTGAGTATTCCTGACCCTAATGATCCATTAGAATTCATTACAGTTAACGTTCCAGGAATGGATGCATTGCACATGGGGGCTGAGGTTGATATTGCTTACAAGCCAACGAATAAATTGACGATTGAAGGAATGGTGAGTCTTGGTGATTGGACTTGGCAATCTTCTGAGGAGATTCAAGTATATGATGAAATCATTACATTTTATGCAACTGGAGTTCATGTTGGAAATGCAGCCCAATCTACCGGAGGAGCAAGTATCAGATACCAATTTGTAAAGAATGGTTACGTAAAGCTTAAGTATTCTGTCTTCGGTAGGTACTATAGTAGCTTTGATCCAACATCGTTAACTACACCAGATGATACGAAATACGAATTGATCGATGATACGAATCCAGATTTAGGTTACCAAGATTTGGCTGGAAACCCTATTGCTTTTGATGATTTAGAAGGAAGAGATTCGTGGATTGTTCCGTCATACGGGTTAATGAGTCTGCACGCAGGGTACACCGTTAAGTTTGAAAAAAGTCAATTGAATTTTAGAGCAAATGTTTTCAATGTATTGAATTCAAGATATATTTCAGATGCTAGAAATAATCGCCATCAAGATGGTTCTTCTGATTTCGATGCAAACTCAGCAACTGTATTTGTAGGACAAGGGGTTCGATTTAACCTTTCACTTGGGTTCCAATTTTAAATAAGTTAAAACGTGGGCTTAGCTCACAAATAAATAAAGTAAAATGAAAAATATACTATCAATTTTAGGGTTTTTCGTCTTTTTAGGGACGCTTTCTGCTCAAACGGACATTGCAAATGCAAGAACGTTTGGTATAGGTCAAACAGTTACGATTACCGGTGTTGCAACCAATGGTAGTGAGCTAGGACCTATTCGTTACATGCAGGATGGAACTGCTGGATTAGCAGCTTACGGTGGACCAATTGGTTCAGTTAGTAGAGGAGATTCTATTACAGTTACTGGACCGCTAATTGAGTTTTCTGGATTGTTGGAAGTTTCACCTGTTACAAATGTTGTCAACCATGGACCAGCAAATGTTCAGCCAACACCATTGCAAATTCCTATTACTTCAGTGAATGAGTCTTTGGAAGCACAATTAACGGAAATTCAAAATGTGACTTTTGTTGAAGTTGGAAATTTCGCTGGAAACTCGACGTATACAATTTTTGATGGAGTCAACAGCCTGGATGTTCGTGTCAATAGCGGAACAAATCTTGTTGGAACAGCAATTCCAACAGGACCGATATCGATTACTGGATTGGTTGGTCAGTTCAATGCGAATTATCAAACTATACCCAGAGACCTGAATGATATTGTTGCTTATGTTGCACCCGCTTTCGAAATCAATGTTTTGGTTGAAGGAGTTACTGTATTGAATAACGGAAACTACTTCGTTGGAAACTCTTCAGTTGTTAATGTTACAATCGAGAATTTAGGTTCTACAAACCTTAACGTTACTGGTCATACATTTACAGGTGCAAATGCTGCAGCCTTTGCGTCAAACATCTCTGCAGCTTCGATTGGTGGATTGGGTTCACAAGCCTATACGGTTAACTTCGCTCCAACAATGACAGGTTCTTATTTCGCTGCAATTGAAATTGGATCGAATGATACGGATGAAAACCCTTACACGATTTACTTCGAAGGAGTTGGAACGGACAACCTAGCAACTGAGCCAACAGCAAGCGCATCTGCATTGACTTTTCCATTGCTTGAGGCATACACGCTTGGAGGTCAATATACTGCTGGAACTGGTGCTTCGAATTACTTAGTCTTGATTAAAAGTGGAAGCCCAATTACAGCAGTTCCTGTTGATGCGAATTCATATATGAGAGGTGATTGGATTGGTGATGCTAAAGTTGCTTACATGGGATCTGGAACATCGTTTACACCACGTGGAGTTATTGCAAACCAAGATTACCATTTCTCAATTTATGCTTTCAACGGTTCGAATGGATTTGAGAACTATTTAACAACGGCTCCTGCAACTGGAAACGTAACAAGTTTGGGAGAAAATATTGGAACCTACTACAGCGGAATTTCTTCAGCTTCGCCAACACTTCCAGCAGATCTTTATTCTTTAATCAATCCGCATACACAATTGTCGTATTTCCTTTATAAGCAAACGATGATGAATGAGTTTGAAGTAAAAGATACAACAAATGGTCAGTCATTCATTACGTGTGTTTACTCAGGTGAGAACTTAGTGTTTGACGACCCATTTGATTGGACAGCTACAGGTTACAGTAGAGAACATACTTTCCCTCACTCTTGGATGCACACTTGGCCAGCAAATAGTCCAGAGGAACCAGAATATACGGATCAACACAATTTGTATCCCACGAATTTAAATCAAGCAAACCAACCAAGAAGTAATGTGCCTTTAGGTGAAGTTACGGGTGCAGTTTCTCAATCTTATTTAGAAGGAACTCTAGGTCAGAATCCATCTGGACAACTTGTGTACGAGCCGAGAGACTCTCATAAAGGAAATGCCGCAAGAGCTATTTTGTATATGACGGTTGCCTATAATTTTGAAATGGCTGGTAATTTTAATTCAGACGATCAAGATCAAGAGTTATTAAAAGATTGGCATTTCGCTGATTTACCAGATAACTATGAGATTGCACGTCAAGAATATATTTTCAGTCTACAAGGAAATAGAAATCCATTTATTGATTCAGTTGAATTTGCATGTTTTATTGACTTTCAACAAAATACGCATGACGCAAACGGATGCTTGGTTGGAATTGATGAGAAATTAGAAAACAGTTTTGTAATCTATCCAGTTCCTTCAAACGACATCGTTTATGTTCAAGTGAATGGAACAACTATCAATTCATACAATGTGATTGATATGCAAGGAAGATCAATTCTTAGTGCTGAACAAGTTGAATTGTCTTTATTAGAAATTGATGCGTCGAGCTTTACATCAGGTTCATATATCATTGAAGTAACGACTCCATACGGAAAAGTACAGCGAAAGTTTATCGTTGAATGATATTAAAATATTGCATAGCGTTATTTTTCGGAGCAGGCCTTTTGGCCTGTTCTGCGGTTAATACAATTACTGTCGAGAGTGATTCTGTTGCTGTAACAGACAGGTATGCTAGCCCTAATATTATCGATAGTATCGTTTCGCCGTACAAGGTGGGAATGGATGCTATTATGGATTCGGTGATCGCTTTTTCTCCAAATGACTTTACCAAAGGAAGACCAGGGGGTTCTTTGAACAATTGGTCGGCCGATGTAATTTTGAGTGAAACGCTGAGTCTCATTCCAAAGTCAGGTCCCGTTTTTTGTTTATTGAATGTTGGTGGGTTAAGAAATCCAATTAACAAAGGCGGAGTGACGGTCGGAGATATCTATAAATTAATGCCTTTCGATAATGAAATTGTGATGGTAGAAATGCCATTATCGACAATTCTAGATATTGAGGTCTACTTGAAGAAATCAGGAGGAGAGCCAATTGCAGGAGCCAAAATTATTAGTGGCAAGTTGAAATTGGATGGAATCCATAAAGACACAAAATCATACTGGATTGTGACTTCCGATTACTTGATGAACGGTGGAGACAAGATGAACTTTTTTGAAAAGCGACTGTCAGAAGATTTTGCAGGTGTTTTAATGCGCGATGCTATGTTGGACGCAGCTAAAAGTCAAGATACCTTGATTTGGAATGATGAAAATCGAATCTCATTTTAAGATGGAAAGAAGAGCGTTTATTCGAAATACGGCCTTGTTCACTGGAGGAACATTGATTGCACCATCACTATTTGCTGCGGTTGGAAATCCCGCAGAAGTTACTGATTCTGCAAAAGGATTGAACACATTAACCATTTTACATACGAACGACACCCATTCGAATATTGATCCGTTTCCAGACAATCATGCCAAGTACGCAGGGAAAGGGGGAGTAGCAAGACGCTACGAGTTGATAAAGCAAGTGCGTCAACGAGAAGATAATGTCTTATTGATCGATGCGGGAGATATATTTCAAGGAACGCCTTACTTTAATATGTACGGTGGAATTCTTGAAATGAAATTAATGTCCGAGTTGGGATATGAAGCCGCGACTATGGGGAATCATGACTTCGATGCAGGACTGGAAGGTTTTGTTGGAGCTCAGAAGCACGCTAATTTTCCGTTTTTATGTTCGAACTACGATTTCGAAAATACGCCTATCGACGGTCTCACAAGTGAGCGATTGATTTTACAGAAAGGAAACATCAAAGTTGGATTGTTTGGTATTGGTATTGAATTGGATGGATTAGTTCCCGATTTGAAATACGGCGAAACCAAGTTTCTAAATCCAATCGAAAAAGCGAATGAACAAGCTGAGAAATTGAAGGAGGAAGGCTGTGATTTGGTGATCTGCATTTCTCACTTGGGGTATTCTTATGACGACGATAGAGTTTCAGACATCCAATTGGCGAAGAAAACAAAGAATATTCATCTAATTATTGGAGGCCACACGCATACCTTTCTCGAAAAACCCGTTGAAGAAGTTAATTTGGACGGCGAAACGGTGTTAATTAATCAAGTCGGATGGGGAGGAATTAACGTGGGAAGGATTGATTTTCAGTTTGATATTAAGAAATTCGCAAAAAAAGATGTGCTGGTTGTACAATAAAACGCCAACTTCTGCTTTATATACTACGTTACCTAATATGAATTAATGAAAATACTATGAAGTCCCTAAAAACTATCTGCTCCGTTGTGTTGCTATTGGCAACCGTTTCAACTTATGCTCAAGATCAAGTTATTATTATTGATAGAAAAAATTACAAGCAAAATAAGAGCCGCGACATTAAGAAAAACGAGAATACACAAATCATTAAATTCTCGCCTCTGCAATTGTTGGCAGGAGAAATTAACCTCGGTTACGAAAGACAAATCAGTAAAAAAGGAAGTCTTGATTTCGAATTTGGCCCTACAATTTCAAATATAGGCTTTGGAGTGAATAATCATTTTATAGATCCTTTTAACCCAAGTGCGATTCAGAAAAGTGCGCTAGGGTTTGTCGCTTCTGCTGGATATAGATTTTATCCATTGGATGAAACAGAAGCTTTAAATCGATTCTACATTTCTCCCGTTTTGAAATTTAGATTAATGAATTCAATTTTTGAAGATGGCTCTGGCATTTTGACTGAAACGCAGAGAGGGTCAAGAACAAATACAAACTTCTTTTTCAACTTTGGGTATCAAATGTGGCTAGCGAAATCATTTAGTTTGGACTTCTTTGCGGGCTTTGGAATAGGTATGCAACAAGAAAAGAGTTTTTACACGACACAAGTTTTTGAAAACAATACTTGGGTCAATGAATGGCAAGAGGTAAACTATAATGATGCTCTTTACGTTGGGAATATTGGAATTAAAATTGGAATTGGCTCTACGGGGAGGTAAACTAAATAAATGATAATGAAGGTTGAGCAGATCCATGTGGTAGGTTCAACCTTTATTTATAAAAACCACGCATTTTTTCCAATAATGTACCCTTTCGTTTCTAGGAATTCAATTAATTCCGTTTGATCTTTTGGATAGATCGAGATCAACAAGAGATCTTCATTTATTTGATTGTAATCCTGAATGGCCGCTCCAAATAGTGGCGCCGTATAGTTTTTGTAGTTTAAATCGTACCAAGTCGCTTTTACATTTTGGGATTGGAGCAAAGCCATCGATAACTTCCCTTTTGTTCCAGCACCTAATAGTGCTAATGATTTATCAGAATTCATTAATCGAACGAACCATTCTATTTTTAATCGGAAAAGGGCTGCTTGGTTGTAGGTTTCTGAATTTTTTGAAGTCCGCGTTGGATGATCCCGCCAAAGCAATGTCGTTTCGTGTAAAGCTTCAATCTTAAAGTTGTTTTCGAACCAATGAAAGACCAAATCGTAATCCTCGGGATATTGTAATTTATCGAATAAGTTAGATTCAATAAGGTCCTGCTTTCTTGTTAACCAGTTTGGCGAAGCGACAACACATTCTCTATAAATATGCTTGTAATGATCATTGCTGTCGATCCTGTTGTTTACCCATTTTTGGTAGTTGAGAAAACCATCTGAAAGTTCTCCTTCAGCGAAGTACTTCACTTTTCCTGTTACGATTGTCTTTTTGGGAGTATGTATTAAGCTATTATGCATGATTTTAAGCCGGTTTAAGGGCATCAGGTCGTCAGCATCCATTCTTGTGATAAATTCCCCTTGTGATGATTTTAATCCCCATTGCAGCGCAGCGATAATTCCGATTCCGTCATTTTGAATGACTTGGATTCTAGAATCTTTAAAGTCACGTATAATTTTGGCACCGATATCCGTTGAATGATCATTGATACAAATCAATTCCCAATTGGTGAATGTTTGTTGAAGAATAGACTCAATGGTTTCTTTCAGCCATGGCTCGGCATTTTTAAAAGGAAGAATGATTGAGATTTTCATTGCGAGACAAAAATGGTGTTTTTATTTTTCACGACAAAAAAACGCTGATTCATCCAGAATCAGCGTCTATAATATCGAACTTTCGAAAAATCGATTACAAATGTATCACCTCACCATAAGCTGCCGCAGCTGCTTCCATAATCGCCTCCGACATTGTTGGGTGCGGGTGAACTGTTTTAATTAATTCATGACCAGTGATTTCAAGCTTGCGAATCGCAACGATCTCAGCAATCATCTCGGTAACATTTGCACCGATCATGTGAGCTCCAAGTAATTCACCGTATTTTGCATCGAAGACCAATTTTACAAAACCTTCTTTGGCTCCAGCAGCACTTGCTTTCCCAGATGCCGAGAATGGGAATTTACCAATCTTCAAATCGAATCCTGCCTCTTGCGCTTGCACCTCAGTCATTCCAACGGATGCCACTTCAGGCGAAGAATACGTGCAGCCTGGAATGTTTCCGTAATCCAAAGGATCAGGATTTTGTCCCGCTATTTTTTCAACACAGATAATTCCTTCGGCAGAAGCTACGTGAGCTAATGCTGCGTTTGGAAGTATATCTCCAATTGCATAATAACCAGGGATATTTGTTTGGTAGTAATCACCAACAATAATTCTTCCTTTATCTGTTACAATTCCAACATCTTCCAATCCGATGTTTTCAATGTTTGCTTCAATTCCAACAGCAGAAAGAACGATATCGCATTCGATTTTTTCTTCTCCTTTTTTCGTTTTAATAGAAACAACACATCCTTTACCCGAAGTATCAACAGACTCAACAGACGAATCTGTCATCACTTTGATCCCCGATTTTTTGAATGATTTTGTCAATTCCTTAGAAACATCTTTGTCTTCAATAGGAACGATAGTTGGCGCGTATTCCACGATTGTTACTTCCGTACCAATTGCGTTATAGAAATAAGCAAACTCAACTCCAATAGCTCCAGACCCAACGATTACCATTTTCTTAGGCATGTCTTTCAAAGTCATTGCTTGGCGGTATCCAATTACTTTCTTTCCGTCTTGAGGAATGTTTGGCAATTGTCTAGAACGCGCTCCAGTTGCTATAATGACGGCTTTTTCAGCAGAATATTCTGTAGTAACACCAGCGTCATCAATAACTGAAACCTTCTTTCCTGGCATCACAGTTCCAGTTCCCATAAGAACATCAATCTTGTTCTTTTTCATTAGGAATTGAACTCCTTTACTCATTCCGTCAGCAACTCCACGACTTCTATCAACCATTGCACCGAAATCAGCTTTACTATCTTTTACAGTAATTCCGTAATCAGCGGCGTGATTAATATATTCGAACACATTCGCACTTTTCAAAAGCGCTTTTGTTGGGATACACCCCCAGTTCAAACAAATTCCACCTAACGACTCTTTTTCAACTACAGCCGTTTTTAGTCCTAGTTGAGAAGCACGGATCGCAGCAACATATCCGCCGGGTCCACTTCCAACTACAATTATATCGTAACTCATATTTTCAAAATATTGGTGGTGCAAATTTAAGGATTAATTTGAAATCCTTGGTACGTCTTTCGCTAGATTCCAATAATCTTAGTTTTAGTTCTCAGTATTCTGTTTAATTAACAGATAAGTATGTCGCTAAATGTAAATCTGTTTTACAATAAATGGTTGTTAATTATTGCTTATAGCCAACTTGCTAGATAATTTTTATGTTTCTTTCAGGAGTAAGTGTTCAAAGGAACATTAAAATGAAGTATCGATCATCAATATTTAAGAAGCAGTAATTGAGCCATCGAAATTATTTTATTGACACAACAGAATGTTTCCTTTTTGATACTTCCAACGTTGGAGAACTTTCTCAAACTCAATTGTCTATTTATCCAAATACTGCCAACGGCGAGTTCTTTGTTGATCTTCCATATGGTGCAGAAGAAGTTCAAGTTCTTCCATTGAATGGTAAGTTGATCGAACGTTTTGTTCCAAATGGAGAGTCAACGATGCAAATTAATCTTAAAGCATTAATCGATCTTAAGTTACTTCTCCACCAACAACTCCTCAATCTTCTTCAAAGCCTCGATTTCTGCTTGTTGAATCGCGTTCTCTTTTTCCAGCTCAGTTAGCTCTTTCTTCTGACCTTCCATCATTTCCTGCTTTTCTTGAACCGCATTGATCAAAGCATACGTAAACTTACTAGGGTCCACCTCTAAAAATTCCGAACAACTAATTTTTCTGATGTTAAAAACACATGAATAAACTCAGGTTAATTCCAAGGCAGAGTGCATTATTATCATTAATTTTGCACCACAGTTTATTTACACTATGGAAAGTACATTACAACAAGGCGCAACAGTAGAGCAAGCAGTAGAATTAGGTCTCCGTGAGGACGAATTTGAAATGGTCAAAGGAATTCTTGGTCGAACACCGAATTTCACAGAAACTGCAGTTTATGCTGTAATGTGGTCAGAACACTGTTCTTATAAGAACTCAATTCATTGGTTAAAACAATTGCCTAAAGACGGTCCTCAAATGTTGGTAAAAGCAGGGGAGGAAAATGCAGGATTGGTTGATTTAGGAGATGGAGTTGGATGTGTATTTAAAATTGAATCCCACAATCACCCAAGCGCATTAGAGCCATACCAAGGTGCGGCAACTGGAGTTGGAGGAATCAATCGCGATATTTTCACGATGGGCGCTCGTCCAATTGCACAATTGAATTCACTTCGTTTTGGAAACATTGAAGAAGATAGAACGAAATGGTTGGTAAAAGGTGTTGTAAAAGGGATTGGTGATTATGGAAATTCGTTCGGAATTCCAATTGTTGGAGGAGAGGTTTTCTTCGATGAATCATACAATACGAATCCTCTTGTAAATGCTTTCTCGGCAGGTATCATGGATCCTACAAAAGTTATTTCAGCAACTTCTGCCGGACCTGGGAATCCAGTTTTTATTGTAGGAGCAGCAACAGGTAAAGATGGAATTGCAGGAGCGGCTTTTGCTTCAAAAGATATCACTGAAGATTCGGCAAACGATTTGCCATCGGTTCAAGTAGGTGATCCATTTATGGAAAAGCTTTTATTGGAAGCTACAATGGAGCTGGTAGATTCTGATGCCGTAGTTGGTATGCAAGATATGGGGGCAGCAGGAATTACTTGTTCTTCAAATGAAATGTCTGCAGCAGGAGATAATGTTGGAATGGATCTCGATTTGGATAAAGTGCCAACGCGTCAGGAAAACATGTTGCCGTACGAGATTCTTCTTTCTGAATCACAAGAAAGAATGCTTGTTGTTGTTGCAAAAGGAAAAGAGCAAATCGTAAAAGACATCTTTGATAAATGGGATCTACATGCAGAGGAAATTGGTGTAGTGACTGAAGGTGGAAGAGTACGTTACATGATGGGAGGTGAAGTTGTTGGAGATGTTCCTGCTGAGTCGTTAGTACTTGGTGGTGGAGCTCCAGTTTACGAAAGAGAATATTCAGAACCAGCTTACTTCCAAGAATACAAGAAATTCAACATTGATGATGTTAAGCAACCAGAAGACTTGAAAGAAGTTGCCTTCAAAATGCTTGCTCATCCAAATATCGCTTCTAAGCGTTGGGTCTATGAACAATATGATTCAATGGTTGGAACAAAGAATATTACAACAAACCGTCCAGCGGATGCTGCTATCGTTAACATTAAGGGAACGAACCGTGCATTGGCAATGACTGTTGATTGTAATTCAAGATACGTAAACGCTGATCCTATTGTAGGAACAATGATTGCAGTTTCGGAAGCAGCTAGAAACATTACATGTGCAGGTGGTAATCCAAGTGCGATTACAAACTGTCTTAACTTTGGTAATCCATATAACCCAGAATCGTTCTGGCAGTTTGTTGGAGCAATTAAGGGTATGTCCGCTGCTTGTCTTAAGTTCGAAACTCCGGTAACTGGAGGAAACGTTTCATTCTACAACCAAACGAGTAAGAATGGAGTTGAGATCCCTGTGTTCCCAACGCCGACGATTGGAATGATTGGAATCGTTGAAGACAAAGACAAAACAATGTCACTTGACTTTAAAGCCAAAGGAGATTTGATTTTCATTATAGGAGAGTCACATAATGATATTTCTTCTTCTGAATACTTAGTGTCTTATCACGGTATTAATGCATCTCCTGCTCCTTATTTCGATTTGGAAGAAGAGTTTAAAATGCAACAAAAAATTAAGAGCCTGATTCAAGGATCTCACATTAACGCTGCACATGATGTTGCCGATGGAGGTTTGTTTGTTTCTCTAGCGGAAATGGGAATGCCGAATAATTTAGGGTTTGACATCGTTACTGATTCAGAAGTAAGGGAAGATGCTTTCCTTTTTGGTGAAGGACAAGGAAGAGTTCTTGTAACAGTAAATGAAACTCAAGAAGACCAGTTTATTGGAGAAATGATGGATTCAGGAGTTAGCTTTACATTACTTGGACACGTTACGAAAGGGAAGTTGATGATTGACGATGAACACTTCGGATTCATTAACGAAGCAAAGAACATTTTTGACAACGCTCTTGGTAAGCATCTTGAAAATTAGTAGATTTACTACATCGCTGGCTTTGCCGGTGCCTGTATCTTAGAACGCGCAGAGCGAAAATCACAATATGGAATACAATACATCGAGAGGTAAAATGCTTCTCCCCGAATATGGGCGAAACGTGCAAAACATGATTATGCACGCTCATAAAATCGAGAATAGAGAAGAACGTAATAGAGCGGTACAAGCCATTATTGTGGTTATGGGTCAGCTGAATCCTCATCTTCGAGATGTTGACGATTATAGACACAAGCTTTGGACGCACCTTTTCATTATGTCTGATTTTCAATTGGACGTTGATTCACCTTATGATAAGCCGGAAAGAGAAGCTTTAGCCGAACGACCTGATATTATGCCTTATCCAAAAGGGAAGATTCGTTTTGGACATTACGGTCAATACACGCAGAAAATATTGGAATTATCGAAAGGCATGAAAGACGTTGGAGAACGTGTTTACATGACCAATTCAATGGGTAATTTCATGAAAAAACAATACCTGTTGCACAATAATAATGCTGTTGAAAATCAGGTTATTGCGGATCAACTGAATGAATTGTCGCAAAGTGAATTGACAATTGAAAAGCCTGAAGATTTAATTGGTACGAATCAAGTATTGAAAGAGCTTGGGATTCAAAACAACAATAACAACAATAATAACAACCAAAGAAATCAAAAGAATTCACGCCACAGTAACTCCAGCAATATCAACAAGAATAAGAAACAATTTAAGCGTAGAAGATAAACGCTTATCTCATTCGAATATATAGTCGTGCTAGGGTATAGCCAAGCACGACTTTTTTATTTAAACCATACACGTTTCGAAGTGAATAACTTTTCAATAGCATGAATCGGACCTCCCAAAGGTTTCTGTAGCTTCACAGGAGTAAATAAAATTAACGATTATTATGGCCTCTTTCGAAATTTATGGTGGTAAACCTTTAAAAGGAGAATTAATTCCTCAAGGAGCGAAAAATGAAGCTTTACAAGTTTTGTGTGCACCGCTTCTTACCGCTGAAAAAGTTACAATCTCTAACATTCCTGACATTGTTGATGTAAACAAACTAATTGGTTTGTTGCAAGCAATGGGAGTGAAGATCGAGAAAGTGGAAAAAGGAACTTACATCTTCCAAGCGAAAGATATCAATCTGGAGTATTTACAAACTGAGGATTTTAAAATTAGAGCAGGTTCGTTAAGAGGTTCTGTAATGATTGTTGGGCCACTTCTTGCACGATTTGGAGTGGGTTATTTACCAAAGCCCGGGGGAGATAAAATTGGTCGTCGTAGATTGGATACGCACTTTGCAGGGATGATTTCTCTGGGTGCTAAATTCAACTATGATGCTGGTGAACATTTTTACGCCGTTGAAGGGGAAAAATTAAAAGGGGCATACATCCACATGGATGAAGCCTCTGTTACTGGTACCGCCAACATTGTAATGGCTGCTGTAATGGCTGAAGGTAAAACGACAATTTACAACGCGGCATGTGAGCCTTACTTGCAACAGCTTTGTAAAATGCTAAACAGTATGGGAGCAAATATTTCGGGAATCAGTTCGAACATGTTGACCATCAAAGGAGTTAAAAAACTAGGAGGATGTTATCACAGAATCCTTCCTGATATGATTGAAATTGGATCGTTTATCGGATTGGCAGCAATGACAGGGTCTGAGATCACAATTAAAGATGTGAGCTGGGAAAACCTTGGAATCATTCCAACAATATTTAGACGACTCGGGATTAAGATTGAGAAGAAAGGAGATGATATGTTTATCCCGAAACAGAAGAGTTATGAAATTGAAACATTCATTGATGGATCAATTATGACAATTGCAGATGCGCCTTGGCCTGGATTTACACCCGATTTATTGTCGATTATATTAGTGACAGCTTTACAGGCAAAAGGAAGTGTTCTTATTCATCAGAAAATGTTTGAATCAAGATTGTTCTTCGTCGATAAATTAATTGATATGGGAGGGCAAGTTATTTTGTGTGACCCACACAGAGCTACGGTGATTGGAATGGACAGAAAGAACTCTTTAAGAGGAATTCAGATGACTTCTCCAGATATTAGAGCAGGAGTTTCATTATTGATTGCGGCGCTTTCTGCGGACGGCAAGAGTACAATTCATAACATTGAGCAAATAGACAGAGGCTACCAAGATATTGATATCCGATTGAATAATTTGGGCGCTGATATTAGAAGAATCGGATAGCCATCCAATATAGAATTGAAAAGCTCCTCGGTTTAGCCGAGGGGCTTTTTTATTTGCCTATCTTAGATCAATTAAAATTATTTTATGAAATACGCGATCATTTTTATTGGAATCTTATTTCTCGGGTTCACAACGCTCGAATCAACTCTAAAGACACTTTCTAAAGCTCCTGGTAAAGGATCCATCGCGCCTGATTTTGAATTAAAATCTCCAAAAGGGAAAAAGATAAAATTATCTAAATTGAAAGGGAAGATCGTGTTAATCGATTTTTGGGCTTCATGGTGCAGGCCTTGTCGTGCAGAAAACCCAAATGTGCTTGAAGCTTACAACAAATACAACAAGTCAAAATTTGAGAACGGAAATGGATTCGAAGTATTGAGTGTTTCTCTTGATCGCGCTCCAGACGCTTGGAAGAAAGCCATCAAGGACGATGGGCTAAAATGGAAAAATCATTGCATCGATGACGGAGGAAAAGTGTCCACTCAATACGGTGTAAAATCCATTCCTACTGCTTTCCTAATTGACGGTGAAGGAAAAATAATTGCATCAGGTACTAATGTTCGTGGACTCAAGCTCCACATGGCGTTGGATAATCTGTTAAGGAAATAGAAGCACCCATCACCTAGTTTTTTTTTGTTGTTCCCCTCATTCATATTCACTTCAAGAACAGTAGACATTCGACCTCCGAATGTCCTGTTTTGGCAAGGTTCTCTGCCAACTTTTCACACCTTTCAAAAAATTAACTGCCAACATGTCCTATTTGTGCTAATGGCAGAATCTTTGCGTTCTCCTAATCGAGAAAATATTATTAGCATGTCAGAGGAAAAAGATTTGAAAAACGACCAAAACGAAAAAGAGCTTAACGATCAAGTTATGGATGAGCAAATTGTTGAAGAGCAGGAATCGCCAAAAGCACCAACTGTTGAAGACAAGTTCAATGAGCTTAATGACAAATACATGAGAATTCACGCTGAATTCGATAATTACAGAAAAAGAACAAACAAAGAAAAAGTGGACATCATAAATACGGCAAATGCCGGAATGATGAGAGACTTGCTTTCAGTGATGGATGATTTGCACAGAGCGAAAGTCAACAATGAAACTGCTGACGATATCGATAGTGTTAAAGAAGGATTTAACCTTATTTTTAATAAGCTTAACTCTGTTCTTGAAGCGAAAGGGTTAACAGAGATGAAAGCCGAAGGAGAAGTATTCGATAGTGAAATTCATGAAGCACTTGCCAATGTTCCCGCGCCAAGTAAGAAAATGAAAGGAAAGGTAATCGAAGCAGTAGAAAAAGGATATTACCTAAACGATAAAGTAATTCGTTACGCTAAAGTGGTTGTAGGGCAATAACAAGATAACATGAGCAATAAGAGAGATTATTACGAAGTATTAGGCGTTTCCAAAGGTGCGGATACAGCAGAAATTAAAAAGGCATACCGCAAACTTGCGTTGAAATACCACCCCGATAAAAACGAAGGCGATACGGCTGCGGAAGATAAATTTAAAGAAGCTGCCGAGGCATACGAAATACTTAGTAATGCTGAAAAGAAATCTCGCTATGATCAGTTTGGTCATGCTGGAATGGGCGGCGCTTCAGGCTTTGGTGGAGGCGGTGGAGGAATGAATATGGATGACATATTCTCTCAATTCGGCGACATCTTTGGAGGTGGCGGAGGTGGCGGTTTCGGTGGAGCTCGCGGCGGATCTAGAGTTATCAAAGGTTCCAACCTTCGTGTTAAAATGAAATTAACGCTTCAGGAAATTGCTGAAGGTGTTCAAAAGAAAATAAAAGTCAACAAGTTGGTGAATGCCCAAGGTGTGACGTATAAAGATTGCGGAACATGTAATGGTACAGGTCGTATCACACGAGTTTCTCAAACTTTCTTAGGTGCCATGCAAACACAATCTACATGTAATGTGTGTCGCGGTGCTGGGAAAATGATTGATAAAAAGCCTAAAGAAGTTGATGATCAAGGGTTAACTCGTAAAGAGGAAGTTGTTGAAATTGAAATTCCCGCAGGAGTTGAGGAAGGAATGCAATTGAGCGTATCTGGAAAAGGAAATGCTGGCCCGTTTGACGGAATCCCTGGTGATTTGATCGTTGTTATTGAAGAACTCGAAGATGAAAACCTAAGACGGGATGGTGAACATTTGCATTACGATGCTTATGTAAACTTCGTTGACGCTGTTCTAGGAGAAACAATTGAAATTCCTACCGTTTCTGGAAAAGCAAAAATAAAGGTTGATCCGGGAACGCAAAGTGGAAAAGTGCTTCGTTTGAAAGGCAAAGGACTTCCAATGGTACAACGTTATGGTCAAGGAGACCTTTTCGTTCATATCAATGTTTGGACGCCTAAGAAAGTATCAAATGAAGAAAAAGAAATATTGGAAAAATTGAAAGAAAGTGAAAACTTTGAGCCAACTCCAGATTACCACGACAAAGGATTCTTCCAACGAATGAAAGACATGTTTCAATAAGCCATGAACTTTCTAGATCAAGGAAAAAAAGACAAGAGGGATGGAGCAATGTATCTGCTTACCTTAATTCTTGTCTTTCTCTCGTTTCTATATGGAATGTATACAAGCGCATATATTGCTGAAGGGCATTTGGGATATTCTCTCCTTGAGAAAATTCCTGAAGGTCAAGAGGCGATTGCATTTGGACTTCAATTGTTGCCATTCGTTTTTGGATTTGCTATTCTTTTACTCAGTATAAAATTTCTAAATAAGCGCCCCATTCGATCCTCTTTTACAATACGAGAACGTTTTGACTGGAAGCGGTTTTTCGCAATGTTTGCGCTTTGGGGGGGGATTCTTACTGTTTTTTTGTGTGTTGGTTTCGCCATGCAAGATCCTATAGAACTGCAATTTAATCCAAGTAAATTTTTCCCACTTCTTCTTATTGCACTGATTCTAATTCCAATTCAAACTACCACTGAAGATTTAATGTTTAGAGGTTATCTGTTTCAAGGATTTGCCACATTAGGTAAGATCAGCATCTTCGGTAAGTTTCCCTTTGCATCATTGTCTAAAAGTGGATTGACTGGAATCTTGATTCTCGGAGGGCTCTTCGGTTACCTACATATCGGTAATCCAGAAGTTCTTTTACTTGGGAAGGGCATCGTAGTGTATTACATCTCAACAGGAGTATTTATGGGCGTTTTAACCCATCTCGACGACGGCCTTGAACTTGGAATGGGATACCATGCAGCAAATAATCTATTCGGTGTACTTATCCTTTCAACGGATTGGCAAGTTTTTCAAACCAATTCAGTATTTATTGATCATTCGCCTCCTTCTTTTGGTTGGGATTTGATTCTTTCGCTTATTGTCCTTCAACCTTTAATTATCTTCCTTTTCTATAAAATTTACAAATGGAAAGGTGTCAAAGAAAAATTAATGAAGTAATTTGCGTTATAATTGTAAGGGATGGAATCATATTTCGTCCTTAAAATAAACAAAGGAAGAATAACGAATGGCCGTATTAGCGCATAAATCTTTAGTTGCTCAAAAGCACGAACTTTCTGAGACGAAAAAGCAATTAGACCTTATTGATAAAACTGGACTTGAAAGATTCCAAGATAAATTAACGCAAACGGGTCTCTATCCGCTTCCATCTATTGGGATCGACACTTTCCAAATTAACATGGGGAAGATGTGTAATCAGGTTTGCAATCACTGTCACGTTGATGCAGGACCAGACCGCAAAGAGGTAATGTTACGAGACACAATGGTGATTTGTTTGGATGCAATTGAGAAATCAAATTGTTCCACAGTTGATTTGACAGGTGGAGCTCCAGAAATGAATCCTGATTTCAGATGGTTTGTTGAACAATTGACAGCGCTTGGAAAGAGGATTCTTGTTCGTTGTAATTTAACGATCATTGTTGCCAACAAAAAGTACCATACATTGCCTGAATTCTTTAAGAAACATAATGTTGAAGTCGTTTCGTCATTGCCTTGCTATACAGAAGGAAACACAGATTCACAGCGTGGAGATGGTGTTTTCAGCCAAAGTATTACAGCGCTTAAAATGCTGAATGAAGTAGGATACGGTATGCCAGACTCTGGTTTAACACTGAATCTAGTTTTCAATCCAACGGGAGCAAGCTTGCCGGGAGATCAAATGCAACTTGAGCTTGACTACAAACGTGAACTGAAAGAGAACTTCGATATCGAATTCAACAGCCTGTTTACAATTACCAACCTTCCAATTAGTAGATACTTGCAGTATTTAGTTGCTAGTGATAACTATGAAGGCTACATGGAGAAATTGGTGAACGCCTACAATCCATCAGCAGCCTCTGAAGTGATGTGTAGAAATACAATTTCAATTGGTTGGGATGGATATATTTTTGATTGCGATTTTAATCAAATGTTAGATTTGAAAGTAGCCGCTAAAGGACAACACCTTTCCGATTTCAACTTGAAAGAATTAGAAGAAAGAAACATAATCGTCAATCAACATTGTTACGGATGCACTGCAGGAGCAGGGTCTAGCTGTGGAGGGGCAACAGTGTAATTATTAATTGTAAAATTATGAATTGGTAAGATCGGGTATTTCCTATTTTATCATTTTTAATTCCTAATAAAAAGAGAATGAAGTCATATTTAGATACAACGGTAGATGTTTATAGAGAAGCGGCATTAACGCCTGATGTAGGTTTGTGTTGCACTACAACACCCGTTTGGGCATTGCCAGATTTAAATATGCCAAGCATCATGTTGGAGATGAATTACGGATGTGGAAGCACTGTGAATCCACGTGATTTAGTCAATCAACCAACTGTACTTTACGTTGGAGTAGGGGGTGGAATGGAAGTGTTCCAATTTTCTTATTTCAGTAGAAAGACAGCTGGAGTAATTGGACTGGATGTCGTTGATGAAATGATTGACGCTTGTAATACCAATTTAAAGGAAGCTGAAGCAACTAATTCATGGTTTAAATCTGAGTATGTTGATATCCGTAAAGGAGATGCTTTGAACTTGCCAGTTGACGATAACTCAATTGACGTTGCTGCACAAAATTGTTTGTTCAACATTTTTGACAAAGAAGATTTAAAGAAAGCGATTGACGAAATGTACCGCGTTCTTAAACCGAACGGGAGATTGGTTTTGTCTGATCCTGTTACGGAAGATCCAATGCCAGAATCATTGAAAAATGACGAACATTTGAGAGCTTTGTGTTTGAGTGGTTCATTGCCATTGAATGAATACATCAAAATGCTTACCGATGCCGGTTTCGGAACTATTGAAATTAGAGCGAAACGTCCATATAGAGTTTTAGACCCGGGCCATTATAACACGGATGAATTAATCTACTTAGAAAGCGTTGAGGTTGCCGCAATTAAAGATCCAATGCCAGAAAATGGACCTTGTGTCTTTACTGGGAAAACAGCGATCTATTATGGTGATGATGAATACTTCGATGATGGAGAAGGGCATACACTTATGCAAAATTCACCGTTGGCAGTTTGTGATAAAACAGCAGGTGCTTTTGCGAAATTGAATCGAAAAGATATTTACATTTCGGAATCTACATTCTACTATGATGGTGGCGGTTGCTGCTAGTTGATTGGAGAATTATAAATGATTAAAAAAGCGTCTTGGTTCATCCAAGGCGCTTTTTTTGCTTCTAGTAATCAATCACCAATTTAATTGGCGTTCTTACACAACCTAACACTTTTTCAAATAACTTTAGATCAAGGTTTTTAAAACCAATTTTTTAGACTGTAGTTTTTATTAAATATGGAATGATAATTGCAATCAATAGGGTGAATTAATACAAAGAAGAAATTATGATTTTCCGATTACTACCAATTCTATTACTAGCTGTTTTTTACACAAGTTGTACAGCCTATATCAAAGTCGTTATAGATGAGGACCCGAAGGCCACTTCGAATGAAGGCTTTCAAAGAGTTGGTGTGTTTAACAGAACGAGACAAGATCCGAATCGACCTGGAGTAAGTAATAAAATGATTATTGAAAACAACAACGTTGCTGTACAGACATCAATTGATGGTGCTTTTAACTCAATGCTTCGTAACAACATTTGGGTGCAGGAATACGATATGGATTCTATCGGAATGATTGTAGGGTTTGATTGGGATATTTTGGATTCTTTAGGAAGAGCAGATTCTTTGGATTTCTTTATTGAATTGGGGAGTATCGAATTTAAAACAGGGGGTACAGGTTCTTTAGGCGCTTTAATCACAGGGCAATCTAGTCAGGTGCGACAAAAGTTAAATGGACTGATGTATGTTTCATTTTACGATTTAGATTTACACTTCGTTCAGGAATTACTAACCGTGAAACACGATGAAGAATTTCCTATTTCATTGAACCCATTGGAAGCTAAGAATAATGCCAGAAGTAAAAGAGCGGCAGTTGAAAGAGTGGGCTATCAATTGGGGTTTAAGGCTTCAGAATTGGTATTTCCACACGTTGTTACTGTAAACAGACAATACTATAAGTACGGAAGTAAGTCCATCAATGAAGTACGCAGGTTTATAGCGAACAGACAATGGGCAGAAGCCTCAGCGGTTCTCGTTCTAACCATGGACGATGGAAAACCGAGCAAACGAGGCAAGGAATTGTTCAATATGTCGATGGTGCAAGAAGCACAAGGGAATTTGGATCAAGCAATTGAACTCGCTGAACGTTCTGCATACAATTGTAAAAACACCAACGCGAAAATTTATCTGAGAAAGCTGCAGGAAAGCGCAGGAATTCGTGTTGATGAGGAGTGATCTTTGGAGTGTTAGACTTTGTTGTGATTATAGAATTGGTAAGAGATTAATTACGATTCAAATGTTAAATCCAATTAAGTGAAGATAAAAAAATCATAGGCCTTTAATCTGGTCCGCTTCACTATAAAACGTTCCTTTCCATGTCAATGGAACTTTAGAATCCAATGTATTCTCAAAGGTGAAATCAAACTTCCTTATAGAATTCCTTGAGATTGAGCTTCTTCGTCCAACACTAAAACTCCTGATTTTAATTGAAAAGTCGTTCTAGGAGTTGGTGTTAAACTATTGAAATCAACATAAGCCTTAAAATAAGATCCTGATATTTCAATATGCAATCTACTCTGATTTCCTGCATCATAAGCCAATATTCTCGAATATGAATATCCTTTCAACTTTGTGAAAATCACAAAATCTGAATTGAACCATTCGTATTGAGTAGCCTCTGAACTCAATGAATGAAATGCATGCGTAGTAATTAATCTCTTACCAATTCTCCATCCCTATAATATCCGCTGAGATGTCCGCCAACCATAGATCTATCGACGTAACTGAATTTCTCTAGGTGATCTTCTTTTAGCAATGAATCAATTGTATGGACATAAGCATCAATATCAGCCTTGTCAAGAAATTGAGCAAAGAGTGATAGTGGAAACATTAAGAAGATCAGCCAAACTTTCATCACTTCCGAAATAAGAAGATTTGACATTCTTTTAATACAAAGCACGACAATACATGTTAAATGCAGAAAACGAGTCGTTTTCAATCGACTATTAACCAAATTACTTTATCCCGTTAGTTTAATACACTTTTATTATATTCACAGTATTATCATTCCTATGCTTGAAGTAAGAAACATTAGTAAATCATTTTACCGAAAAGAAGCGCTCAATGACGTTTCATTTACGGTGGGAAAAGGCGAGATTTTTGGCCTCCTAGGCCCGAATGGTGCTGGGAAAACAACCATGATTCGTGTTATAAACCGAATTGTAGAATCCGACAGCGGATCTGTTCGGATCAACGGCGACTTAATGGTCAACGATGATTTAAAACACATTGGATACCTGCCCGAAGAACGCGGGTTGTATAAAAACATGACTGTTGAAGAGCATGCCATGTTTCTTGGCCGGTTGAGAGGACTTTCCAAAGCAGATGTAAATACGAAAATTGATTATTGGTTCGACCGTTTCGAAATCAACGATTGGAGAAAGAAACGTATCGAGCAACTTTCAAAAGGAATGGCCCAAAAGGTTCAATTTATTTGTACAGTCTTACACGAACCTAAATTGCTCATCCTCGATGAACCCTTTAGCGGATTCGATCCGGTGAACGTAGAATTGATCAAGCAAGAATTAATTGAAATGAAAGCCGCAGGGAAAACAATCATCCTTTCATCGCACAATATGAAAAGTGTGGAAGAGATTTGTGATCGCGTGGTGTTGATAGATAAAGCGAAAAAAGTTGCAGAAGGCTCAATCGCAGACCTCCAGGAAGAACGGAAGGCTGGGTTGTATGCCGTTAAGTTCCGAGGGAGTATGATTGCGTTTGTCAATGCGCTATGGACTGGATTTGAAGTCATAGATAAAGACATTCACGGAGGAGACAAGTTTACCGTTCGTTTGAAAATGAGAAACGAAAGTTCGTTTGATGATTTACTCAAAGTATTAATTGGTCAAGTGAAAATTGAAGCCGCATGGGAAGTATTGCCTTCGATGCAAGATGTTTTTATTGACATAGTACAACCAAGAAAGGAGAACGAAGATGAGAAATAGTTTATTAATCGCAATCCGAGAATGGAAGGCTAGAGTGTTCTCTAGATCGTTTATTGTAATGTCCATCATTGGGCCAATCGTCATTTTAGCGTTGACTTATCTGTTGTTCGTTTTTGGTGACAATGGTAAACAGGAATGGAACGTTCTTATTACTGATCCTGCTGGAATAATGGATGGTAAAATCAATTCTCATGGGAGCAGTCGTGTCACTTACTCATTTGCCAATGACTACATCGAACATGAGGATTTCCGAGACGGTAAAGCGTATCAGGACTTTGATGCGATGGTCGAAATCAATGACAAGGTGCTGCAAAATAAAGTGAGCCATGTTTTTTACCGCTCAGAGCCATCAACAAGGATGCAAACCACTGTTCATTATCACGTAGAACGGCGACTCGAAGAAGTAATGGTCGGTCAATTTACAGACTTTTCAATTGGAGAGTATTTAAAAATTAAGCAAGAATTAGTACTAGGATTTCACAATGTTTACGATCCTTACGACAAAGCAACAGACCTTCGGGGTTGGGTAGGGTTCTCTTATGGAGCACTAATATTTGTCTTTATTTTTCTCTTCGGGATGACCATTCTAAGAAGCGTTTCAGGCGAGAAAAGCAACCGTATTGTTGAGGTCCTTCTTGCATCTGTCTCTCCGAATCAACTGATGTCTGGAAAGATTATTGGAATTGGATTGGCTGCGATCATTCAATTTTTAATCTGGTGCTTGTTCATTGGACTTGGGCTATATTTCATGCGAGAAAATCTATTTCCAGACATGCTGGACCCTCAAAATGTTGTTGATCAAGAGTTATTTGCTTCGGCAGAATACAACCGTTTTGTAGAGTTGATTTATAGAGGCGTTGATTACGGAATAATGGTTCCGTTTTTCATATTGTTCTTCATTGTAGGTTATTTGTTCTACGGTGCATTATTCGCTGGAATTGGAGCAACGATGGGAACCGAAAGTGATGGGCAGCAATTTGTTATTCCAATAATATTCCTGCTCGGCTTTGGATTGTATTCGGGATATTACGTCGTCAATTATCCAGAAAGCGACTTGGCAATTTGGTTCTATTATTTGCCTTTCACATCTCCCGTTGCAGTTATGATTGACCTTGCTCAGTCTGATTCACCGGGCTACGAAACCTTCTTATCGCTTTTCATCTTAATTGTCAGCGCGGCTATATTCCTCAAAATTGCAGGGCGCTTGTACAAAAATGGCATCCTTCAATTCGGACACCGTGTTCGACTGCGCCACATTATAAAATGGCTGAGAAGAAGTTAATATGAAAAGAGCCATTATTGATCTTGGTACAAACACTTTTAATCTTCTAATTGGAGAGGTCGATAACGGACATTTGAACCGCTTGCGCACTGAAAAAGAAGCTGTTTTATTGGGAATGAATGGCATCAATCATGGAACAATTGCCGAAGAAGCATGGCTTCGGGGTTTGCAAAGCGTATTAAGGTTCAAGGCATACTGTGTTGAGGAAGGCGTTACTGATATTGTTGGCTTCGGCACTTCAGCATTGAGAGGTGCGAAGAATGGCTATTTGTTCGTTCAAGAAGTCAAAGAGCAAACGGGAATCCAGATTGAAATTATCTCGGGAGAAACCGAATCCAAATTGATTTATCAAGGCGTAAGATTGTTGTACGATTTTCAGAAACCGGCAATGATCATGGATATTGGTGGGGGAAGTACAGAATTTATTTTAGCAGATAGTTCGGGTGTCCAAACTGCGTCAAGCTTTGATGTTGGCGTTTCTAGGTTGTATCAAGAATTGGGAAAGAGCAACAACTTAACTGTCCAAAACTATAAGTTCTTGGAAGGTTATTTTGACGCCCGATTGAGCGGCTTTTTTGATGCGAACAGATCCGAAACTTTAATTGGTGCTTCAGGAAGTTTTGAAACGTTCTACGAAATGATCTACCAAAAGCGCTTTTCAAGCCACAACAGTATCGAAAGACTTCCAATGAATGCCTTGATGGAAAAAATAGAATGGGTAATTGATTCACGTTACGAAGACAGAATGAACAATGAATGGATCATTCCAATGCGAAAGCAGATGTTTCCAATCGCTGCTTATATGATTAAATGGGTGATAGAAAAGATGGGCATCAAAAATGTCTTTGTTTGTCCTTATTCATTGAAAGAGGGTGCTTTTTTGGAGTGAGGAAGACGTGCTTGTTTCATTCAGTTTAGCACAGAATATGGAGATGATGTTTCAAAACAACGGGAATTTATACTTGAGTTACTTTTAATTCTTGGGAGTGCTTGTCTATGTTGTGGTTGGTGTCCATTTAGATTTTGACGTGTAGTCTTGGTTTTAAGATTTCTAGAACAAACTTCAGGATATATTATTCGGCAGATTTAATCATTTCGTTGAACGTTGAACATATTTCGCAGAATGCAATTAAATGTGGAATTCTGATTTGCAAACGGAATAGGTCACTTTCCGTTTTTCTGTATCTTTACCATAAAACATGACGGAATGAGTAAAATATTGATAGTCGATGACGAACGCGCGATTCGAAGAGCTTTAAGAGAGATCCTTGAATTTGAAGAATTCGAAGTTGACGAAGCAGAGAACGGTAAAATTGGTTTGGATATGGCCAAAGCCGAAAACTACGACATCATATTTTGTGATATTAAAATGCCAGAAATGGATGGAATGGAAGTTCTCGATGGTTTACAAAAAGCCAATGTTGAATCTCCTGTAATCATGATTAGTGGTCACGGGAATATTGAAACAGCTGTTGTAGCCATTAAAAAAGGTGCATTTGACTTTATCGAGAAGCCACTTGATTTAAATAGAATTCTAGTTACTATTCGTAACGCAAAAGATAAAAACGTTTTGATTGAGGAGAAGAAAGTTCTTAAGAAAACGGTTAAGAAATTCAGAGGTTCTTCGATTATTGGAGAAACAGATGAGATCATCAAAATCAAAGAGATGATCGAAAAAGTCGCTCCTTCGGATGCAAGAGTGCTTGTGACTGGAGAGAATGGAACGGGAAAAGAACTTGTCGCTCAATCGTTACATGATTTAAGTGAGAGAAAAGGAAATCCATTCGTTGAGGTCAATTGTGCGGCGATTCCAGCTGAATTGATTGAAAGTGAGTTGTTTGGCCACGAGAAAGGAGCTTTTACATCGGCAATTAAGCAAAAGAAAGGAAAGTTTGAATTGGCATCTGGTGGAACGTTGTTCTTGGATGAAATTGGAGATATGTCGGCAAGCGCTCAAGCCAAAGTTCTTAGAGCACTTCAAGAAAACGTTATTCAACGCGTCGGTGGAGAGAAAGACATTAAAGTAAACGCTAGAATTGTTGCTGCCACAAATAAAGACCTCCGAAAAGAGATTGATAAAGGAAATTTCCGTGAGGATTTATTCCACCGTTTGGCAGTGATCTTAATTCACGTTCCCTCGTTAAACGATAGGAGGGATGATATTCCATTGCTAGCAAATCATTTTATGTCGATGGTCTGTTCTGAGCATGGTATCGCGAGAAAATCGTTTAATGATAAGGCGTTGGAACAATTACAAAAGACAGATTGGTCAGGTAACATACGTGAATTGAGAAACATTATTGAGCGTTTGATTATCCTTGGAGGAGATATTATTTCTGCAGAAGAAGTTCGACTGTTCGCAAATCCAACGGTTACAGCAAAATAAGTTTTAAGATTACTTGTCTTTTTGTTAATAAGTTGGCAAGTATGTAAATCTTTTACCATGAAACGGTTGTAAGAAACTTGGCGAAATTGGGATTCCCAGAATAGTTGATCTATCCAATGGCAATAACAAAATTATTAGCTGTATTGATGATATTGACGAAATTCAATTAAAGTTTAACGGAAATGGCATATGCCGGAATTTTCTTCAACCTTCTTTTGGCAGTTAGTGCTCACGTAGCAGTCTCAGATGGTGAATTTCCAGCTACACTTTTAGGAGTGGTTTTAGTTCTAGCATCTTTCTTTGTATGGGGGGAATCCCCAAAAAAAAGTATAACTAAAGAGTAGTAGTGGTAAGTTAAAAAAGGATGTTTTCGGCAACGAACGTATCCTTTTCTTGCAATTGGAATATATTTTTAGTGACCATTTCCATTACGGTTGTTTTAACCATTAGATCGCCATCCATCCATTCTATATCTGTAGAATCGCTCGAAATTAATTCAAGGTGAAGGGTGTTTGGCACATAGTTATTTTCCATTAAAGCTCGGTGTGAATACACACGAATAATTGGAGAAGGGTGAATCAATAATTTATTCAATTCGTAGGCGTTAGCGACTTTTTTAAGTTTACTGTACTCATGGTAAATTTCACTTGAAGCAACCACAGTAATTTTATCTTCTGCTATATATGGCGATTTGGACAAAGTACTTACAATTCGATGCACGTGCTTTTCATGGTAAACAGAATCACTTTTGTTCTTCAATTCCCATTTCGTCAAAAGCTCAACATCCTCGTCATCAATAACTCCATCTTGAGCATTGATCGAATACGTCTTAATAGCTAAGGCAACGATAATCGAAAATAAAGTTAACAAGCGTAATTTCATGTTTTTCTAATCAACGGTTTTAGTATTCGTCTCAATTTTAGCTCTTCCCCCATTCTAAAACTGTGAATCCGTCGTTTTTGAAGGTTGGAATCTCCTGTGGGAGCAATCCAATCTTGTTGAAGTCGTTTCCAGAGTCTGCCCAAAGCATGTAAAAATGCGCTGTTTGGGATGGTTCAGGGCTTATGTTTAAGGTCGCAAATTCATCGCATGCTCCATTAAACAGGAAGTAAATATACAAATTTGTTACGTCTTTCATGTTTGGAAACCAATATGTTATAAAATTAGCTCTCTCTGTTGAGGTAAACCCAAACTTCGTTAACGCGCCCTCAAGATATGAAATCAACTCATTTTGTGGAATAATAACTCCTTGATTTCTATCTAGTTTCGTAGTATTGAATTGATCTTCACCTTCCCAAAAAAGATAATTGAAAGTCTCACCATTGCGCTTAATTGTTCCTTCAGGAGTAGCCTTCACATTCCATCCATCATTAAAACTTGGATAGGTAAAAAAGCATTTCACCAACTGGGTATACTTTAACTTCAAAAGTATAGTCTTCTAAATTGACTCTAGATTCAACACCATCTATGCTATATTGGACATCTATTGATTGAGTATTATCTGAGACATTTTTTATTTTAAATTTATAAATAGCTTCTGAGCACGAAAGGCCGACTTTTTTCTCTGAAGAGTCCAATCGAAATTGAGGTGCCATTCTTCTTAATTCAATTCCACCAAATGAATTTAGACCTAGTAATGTTGGGAATAGTAAGGTGAACTTCAGAGTCATGTTTTTAAGGTGAACTTCTGTAAAATGAAGATGCCAAATAGTTCACGATTCCATAAAACTAATATTGAAATTACCTTCTAAACATTGAGCAGAGAATATGGAGTCTAGAATTTTGTTGAACCACATATTTTAAGAGAATAATGCTGCCGTTGATAATTGGATTTATTAAATTCACGTAAATAACATTTGAAGTATGAAATTCGATATCAAGGCATTTTTTATCAGAAACTGGCAGCATTTTGCGGCAATTGCATTTTTTATTCTAGTGGCTGTAGCTTTCTACCAACCACAGATGAATGGAATGAAATTAAAGCAACATGATATCGAGCAATGGCAAGGTATGGCTCATGAGGCAAGAGCTTATCGTGCTGATACTGGTGAAGAAGTACTTTGGACCAATTCCATGTTTGGAGGGATGCCCGCCGCTCAAATTTCGGTGAATTACCCCGGGAATGTTTTTCTTGAAATAAGAACTTGGTATACGAAGTCTTTTCCTGGGGCAAGAGGACACTTATTGCTCCACATGCTAGGCTTTTATATTTTCGCTTTATTCCTTCGGATTAAACCTCTTCTAGGCGTTATTGGGGCAGTGGCGTTGGCTTTTTCAACCTATGAAATCTTAATACTACAGGCAGGCCATACCACTAAATCGGTAGCTTTTGCATTCATGGCACCTGCTTTAGGAGCCTTTATTTATGCCTTTCGAACCCATCGAGTCTGGGGAATACTCTGGACCATAATTTTTATGGGTTTTGGATTTTCGGCCAACCACTTCCAAATAACATACTATTTACTCTTCCTTTTATTTGCTATTGGTGTTTCATTTATGATCGCAGCTTACAAGAAAAAGGAATTGAAACCCTTTTTCATAACCTCAGGGGGGCTAGTGGTCGCAATTGCGATGGCAGCAGTAATCAACCTTGGAAATATTCTTCTTACTTCAGATTATGCGTCTCATACAATTAGGGGAGCGAATGATGTAAAAGTTAAGGCGAATGGTGAGCCTGCTGCTTCAACGCAGTCTTTAGGACTTGATAGAGATTATATTACTTACTGGTCTTATGGACTGGGAGAGTCATTTAATATGATGTCTCCAAGTGTTATGGGAGGAGGAAGCTTCCCTATATTAAATAGCCAATTTGAAGAAACTGTAACCAATTCTGAATTTACGGAGCCTGATAAAAGATCGCTAATGGAGATGCGACCTTATTGGGGGGAACAACCAGGTACAGGAGGACCAACATATTTAGGGATTGTTGTTGTGTTACTCGCATTTTTAGGACTTGTTTTTATAAAAAGTGGAATAAAATGGCCATTACTAGTTATTACTGTATTAGCCGTCTTTCTTTCTTGGGGAAAGAACTTTATGGGCTTAACGGATTTTTTCATTGACTATATTCCTGGATACGACAAGTTCAGAACTGTAACCATGATTTTGGTGCTGGTACAGTTATGTGTTGTTGTCTTAGGTGTGTTTTTCCTTTCGGAATTGATTAAGAATCGAGTGGAATTTATAGCAAAGAAAAATAAAGTTGCGATCGCATTAGGCGGGTTCTTTGTATTTATAATTATTGTAAAGTTTGTTGGGATAGGAGATTATGCTTCCCGAGCCGAGCAGGAATATGTGGCTGAGTCAGAAGTTGCTATTAAGGAAAATGTACTCCGAGCTAACCCTGAGGTTATGAGGCAGAATTATAATATTGACATTAATAACTCTCGTGAAGTGGACGGGTTTGTTGCTGCACAATTGAAGCCTTATTCGGACATAAAAACAATTCGTGCTGAAATATTTCATTCGAGTATGAATAGATCGTTAATCTTTATTTTCTTAATGAGTGGATTGGTATTGGCATTCTTATTCACTTCGATTCCGGCTATAGCAATGAGTCTGGGTGTGCTGGTGTTAGTAATGGTTGATTTAGTGCCAATAGCAAACGACTATATCGGAGATGAAGATAAGTATTGGGATGATGCTGAATTGATGACGTACCCTGTGACTGCGAACGATGGAGATCGAATGATAATGGAAGCTGAATTAGCAGCGAATCCGAAACTAAAAGGTATCATAGATGAGGCCGCTAAAAAAGGTGCACAAGAAGCTGAAAGTTTAGATTTTACGGGGTTAGCGGCAATAAGAAATGTAGTTAACGCAAATAAGTTCTATGCATTAAATATGGCTACGAATTATCGAGTCTTTGAATCTTACGGAGGATTCCAAAGCAGTAGAGCTTCTTATTTTCATAAATCAATAGGAGGTTATCATGGTGCGAAATTGAGAAATTTCCAAAATGTAATTGACTTTCATTTAGGTCTTGGACATCAAAAAATATATGACATTTTAAATGTCAAATATTTTATCCAGCGAAATGAGGATGAAAAGACTCAGGCAGTTACGCACAGTGCGTCTGCAAGTGCAAGTGCCATGGGTAACGCTTGGTTTGTCAAGAGTATTGAATCACATGCAACTCCAGAAGCTGAACTTCGTGCACTTGGAATAAATATTGAGGTTAATAATACTTCTACTGGTCAGTTGTTAATTAATGGGAAACCTAAAGATCGCTCAATGATATATGGTGCTGAAAAGGTTCAGTATTTATTTGCAGGTCAAGACACAATCAATTTACCACTTAATCAAAACCCGCATAGGAGTCTGTTTGGCGGTGGATTTAAAGAAGGAGTAGAAGCTGCCACTGTTTTGGATGTGAAAGGAGGAATAAATTTAGTGCCGATGTTCACGGTGCAGAATGATACAGCAAATTCATTCAATCAATTACTATCGTTTAAGGTAGTCAATGAATTTAAACCAAAAGAGGAAGCTGTAATGCTTGAGTCTATAGCTGAAAAATTGGGAGGAAAGGAGTTTTCTGGAAAAGGAAAGATTGAAATGAAATCGTATGATCCAAAGAAGATTACATATTCGGTTAGTGTCGAAGATCAGCAGTTTGCTGTATTCTCAGAGATCTATTATCCAGACGGATGGACAGCATTTGTTGACGGTAAAGAAGTTCCAATTCATAAGACTAATTATCTCTTGAGAGGACTTGAAATTCCGAAAGGTGCACATGAGGTTCGTTTCGAATTCAATCAACCAAAGTATCATACTTCAAATAATTTGTCTCTGGTTCTATCAATATTATTGGTTATCTCTGTTTTTGGATACGCTTTTATTTATTACCGAAAAAAGAATAAAACTGAAGTAGAAACGACAACTGCAGATTAGTCTCAACTTAATTTAAAGTAAAAAGAGGCATATCTAATATGCCTCTTTTTTGTTTGTATAAGATTGTTTCCAAACTGATACTGGCTCAATGTTTTGAATAATTTATTAAGGTTTGTAATAGACTGAAATTAGTTGACTATTGCTTTATTCTAAAGACTTTATTTATTATCTGATTGACATCATTAGAAAGGCGCAGGAAATATGCGAGTGTAAAGTAAATGATTGTCAATAGACCACCTGAAATGAGAATCCCTAGTAATGGGTCATTAATGGTCGGCATAAAGAATTCAAAGCATCCAAATAATCCTAAAATGATGAAGGCATTAATAAGCATCTTAATCGAAAAAGGAAAGAGTCCCATTTTTCGATAGAGGAAAATAAAGCGAATTGTATTTACAATTAGCAATGCAAGAAAAGACGAGAATGCAGCACCGTTAATCCCCCAAATTGGAATGAAGATAAGATTAAGACCAATTACCAAAACAATTAGAATTCCAGTGAAATAACTGTTGTATTTGTAATATTTCGATACGTTTATTATTTCTGCGTTCACTCCTGTAGCCATATCAATAAGCTGGGCAAGGCCAATGAATAATATTACATATAAACCTCTGGAATATTCAGGACGCATGAATTCAAACACATGATTGACGGTAAACCAAATTCCTAAGAAGAGGTATCCGGCTATTAAAAGTTGATTTAAGCAGCTTTTTTTATAAATTTCAGCAACATTAGTCATGTCGTTGTCTTTAAAAGAGTCAGAGAGAATTGATGCCGCAATTCGTTTCAATCCGCGTGATGGAATACTGATAAAAAGTCCAAAGAAGAAGGCAACAGAATAAATTCCATTTTCACTTAATCCAAGCATATTACTAATCATTACACGGTCAACCTCAAGAATTACCGCAGCTCCAAGCCCACCAATAACTCCAAAGCTTCCTATGGACACAATCTCTTTCCAGTTGTAGCCAGCACTTTTACGGAAGCTATTCACATTAAGACTCACTTTTTGCGTTAGTAAGTATATGGTAGCGATAACTCCAGGAAGTGAAATGGCGATAATGTAGAGGATGAGTACAAGACTAAAGTCCCCCTTAAACCCCCAAGTAATTATTAGAAGGCCTATAAAAATGATGAGCTTCGTAAGAAACCCTTCAAGCATGATTCCGAGAACAGTTTTGTAAAGCATTCTAAGATAACTATCAATATTTTTGAATAGAACTCTAAATGCGAAAATCGTGGTAAATGCAATAAAGAAAAGGCTATAATTTCGTGCTGCATTATCCTTTGAGATCAGAATATCATTTAGCGAAAGAAAGGCTATTATTCCAATCGAGATACCTATTAAACTTCCATAAAACGATAGGGAAAAGAATCCATTGTCACCCTTTTCTCGATTTCTAAATTGAGGAAATAGCTTTATGGTAATTAAAGGAATTCCTAAACATCCAATTGTCGAAAAAATGAGTGTGAGGGAATTCAGAAAACCAATGAGCCCAACTTCTTCTGTTGTAAATAGTGCTGGCAGTAAAATTGCAGAGTTGAGAAAACCAATCCCAACACCTAAATAGGTAAAGATGGTAGACTGAATAGACTGTTTCTTTACGATTCCCATTTTATTATTTTCTTGCTACTTCTGATTACTATTCAGAATGTAATGCGTTTAAAAGTAACGATTCCAAAAAGTATTTATTGATTTACACTTGCAATTTTCCAGTTTGAGGAATGTTATTGATTAGAATCGATTAATAAAGCGAGCTGATAGTCATGTTCACTAAATACTCCAAAAGAGGATTCTTTATCGATCATCATATGTCCAACCATTCCATTAATAATTTTTTTCTTGGCATCGAATGCTTTTCTGCGAACGACTGTAATCCCTCCGGAGTGTCTATAAAGAGCATCACGTTCCAGTTTCGTGAATTGGTCTCGTTCTAGAATAGGATGGAGGCCATCTCCTTTGTGCACATAGAAAACCGAACTATCGGAAAGGACGCTTAACAAGGTGTCCGACCCAAACAGGAACAAAGTATGAATAGCATCGTCAATTTTGTGTGGTTTAAGAAATGGATATTCTATAGAGATTAAACAAATATTCGAGAATTCAGTTTTTTGAACCCAGTCCAACTCAATGATTTCCTGTATTGTACCATCAAGACTTTGACTAATACTCGCCTTGTCTTCGCTACGCAAATGAAAGTGAATGCGATCATTATTCCGCAAACGTTCTTCCAATGCGTCGTAAACGTTTTGATCAGGAGAGGTGATTATTATTTCTGCATGATTTACAGTGTCTAGCGCTTGTTTTACTTTTTTACTAATAAAATTACGCTCGCCGATTTTTCTAAAGGCAAGGTCTTTTTCACCACCACGGACTGGAATTACAATTAATGATTTCGTTGATATTCCGCTTTCTGCTATGTAGTCTGCATTTATTTGAGCTCTTGTGTCAAGAATTCGATTTTCATTCGATGTCAAGTTTGCGCCGTGCTGTCGGTAATAGAACAAGGGTTTACTTACGTTAGACACATTAAATTTTCTTGAAAATTTCACCCAAAGTTCATATCCATCCTGACACGAGTAACTTTCGTTGTATCCACCTACTTGCTTAAGAAAATCTGAACGAATCATTGTACAAGCGCCATGTGCCGCCTGATCGAACAATTGAACTTCTTGATCAAAATCATGTCGAATTTCTTCAGATATAATTCGATCATCTTTACTTATTAGGAAGTAATTTGGAAAAACCAAACCAAGCTCAGAATCACTTTCTAATTTATTAGAAAGCAATTCAAGAGCATTTTTTTCAAGATAGTCGTCTGCATCCAGACGCATAATATATTTTCCATTGGAGGCGTGCAATGCGACATTATTGGTCGCATTTAGTCCCTTGTTTTGCTGGTAAATGATGCTGATATTATCACGATCACGGTAGCTTTCGATAATCTCTTTCGAGTTATCCGTTGATCCGTCATCAATAATAATGAGTTCTAGATTATCAATTGATTGGTTAAGAACCGAATCTATCGCCTTCTCAATGTATTTTTCGTAGTTGTAATTTGTAATATATACGGTTATGAGAAAATCAGGCTTCATCAATGAATTATTTAGGTATTCCAACAAGCGTTAGTCCATCTGCAAATCTGGCTTCATCAACGAATTGTTGTAATTCCGTTTGCATTTCTCCAGTCTCTTGTAAAGGAAGATAATCTCCAGTTTTGTTTCCGATTTGCATCATCGTTTCATAGACATCCATTCCATAATACCATGCAGCAGTTGGAGCAAAATTGTTTTTAACATACAATTCCGCAGCAGAAGCATCTGTAAACAACATGATGTGCCCCATAGGATCAATATGACGAATGATAGTCTCAGGATTCAAACGTTGAGCAGCTGAACTTAAACAAAGCCATCTCGGCACTTTAGAAATTACCATTCCACCGTTTTCACTTGGAGCGACGATTTTATGCGCAGCCTCAAGAATTTTTCCTGGGTTTGGAGTGTGTTCCAGAAGTCCCCAAAAAGTAACGATATCGTACCCTTTATAATCATCAGTAACCGTGGTGAAATCACGATCGTCCATATCAAATCCCCAAATTTCTTTGGCGAAGTCACGACTTGATTCACTTAATTCAATTCCTTCAGCATGGATTCCGTCTCTACGGCATGCTTCTACGAAATGTCCAGCTCCAGAACCTACGTCTAAAATACGCTCAGGATATTTCCCGTATTGTTTTTTATACACTTCTTTTGTCCATTCCAACCAAGGGACCGCAATAGCCTGTAATCTACTTTCTGCAGCTGCTTTGTCTGTATATGTTGCCGCGTAAGTAACATCGTTTAAATAGAAATCATCAATAGATGACTTTGAAGGGCGATTTTTAACGTAAACGTGACCTGTATCGGGAGCTTGAACATACTTTGCGCCATAAATATTTGCAACTTCTGTAGCTTCGCTTGTCGCTATTCCAGAAACTGGGCAGTTTGCAACATATTCATTCTCTCCTTCGCCACCCGCGTATAATTTCTTGCGTGACTCCGAATAGTAATCAAGATTCTTCTTTATTTTTTCAACAATGTTCTTTTTCAATCCAAGAAGATCTGTCTTTTTCCCCATGTAAAGGTCAAGATCGTAGGATTCAACTTGACCACCTTCTTTACGAATCCAAGTCTCTGTATCTCTTTCTCCCTGTTGATTTAGAGAGGTTAGCTTTTGCCATTTCAAATTACTCATTTCAGTATATTCCAATTTAATTTTTCAAACGCCTTAACATCCTCCTGAAGAGTTTTGCCAATAACTTTTTTATAGTCACGAGCGTCTATACCATGATTGGGTCTCAAATATACTAAATTATCAGCAACTAAAGTTGTTCCTTTTGGTAGGTCTGTTGCAGGATAGATTGCTCTTCTGAAGGTAATCAGATGATCCCCCTCAACGGATTGTGGCTCCTTTATTTTGGAGCCTTTTAATTTATTTATTTCAACAATTTTTTCATTCAATTCAAGAACCTCATCTCTAGTTAAAGAAACTTTATGGTCTCTAAAATCCTTGCCCTCGCGGCTGTCTGTAAAGTGGAATTCAAGAATCTTAGCCCCCAAGGCAACAGCAACTTCTAGAGCATAACTCCCTTCGGTATGATCTGAATATCCGACTGGTAAGCCTGTTTTCTTAGTAAATTCGTTCATCACCGACAAATGCGCAAAATCAAATGGTATCGGATACATCGATGTGCATTGCAGTACAGATAAGAATTCTGGATCTTTGTATTTCACATTGCATGATTGAATAAACTCAATGGCGTCGAGAACTTCATTCATACTGCTCAAACCTGTCGAAAGAATGATGGGTTTACCAAGTGCGGCAGTTGCTTCTAAAACTGGATACGCCGTCATGTCTCCTGATCCGATTTTGTAAATGTCCATGTATTGATCAATCCACTCGAAATAGTCAGGGTTCCATACCGAGGCCATAAATCCAACGCCACCGACTTGACACATTTCCGCCAATTCAATATAATGTTGATGGTTTAGCTCAAATTTTTTGAAGTGCTTATTTCGTGCTGGATTTTCGACAGGACTAACAAGACTGTCTCCAGAATACATCTGAAACTTAATGTAATCGACATTTGATTCGATTGCTAGTTGAGTGAGTTTTTTTGCGTATTCAAAATCGCCTTCATGGTTTCCACCGATTTCAGCGATCATTAATGGACCATTTTTACCTATCCAGTTGCTCATAAGCGTTCTTAATGTTTAAAAGAGTATAGTTCTCGTAATTCGCACCCAAGGATGTGATTAATTTATTGATTCGTTCAAAGTCTTCTGGAGTATCCAATGCCAGTTGAATTCCTTGTAGTTCCTTAATTTCAGTATTGTAGAAGTATTGGTAGTTGCCCAAATTATGCTGATATAAAGCCAGCGTTACGTGTTCTTCATAATCTGCGTCTCCCTTTATTAGATCAAAACATTTTTCGTAGAAATCAGTTTTTACGATCTCAATACTCATTCCTTTGGGAAAAGTTCTGTTTTTTACGTTCGTAAGGAAGTCATGACCGCCCTTTTCGGCTGCTTCATACATTTCTTTGAAGCATTTTAGGTCAATGAAAATATTGTCTCCATTGGTACGAATGGCATATTCCCAATCCATAAATCTTGAAGCTTCCAAAAACCGTTGAGCGGCATTGTTTAGACTTCCTCGAAAGACGTTCCAACCTTTTTGCTTGGCAAATTTCGCAATTGGATCGTCCGATGATTCGTCAGAAGTTGCAATAATAATTTGATCGTCCTTAAGTACTTTTCGCAAGCGATTGTATGTGTGCTCAAGTGCCGGAGTTCCATGGATCTCTTTCAATACTTTCCCGTATAATCGAGAAGAGTTGTACCGCGCAATTATAACCGCTCCTATTTTCATTCAATCCTTTCGCTAATGACTTTGGCGGGAATTCCACCTACTATTTTGTTTGCTTCAACGTCTTCTTTGACCAAAGCTCCGGCAGCGATTACAGCGCCGTTACCAATAGTTACGCCCTTTAATATTTTTGCGCCAGTACCAATCCAAACGTCGTTTCCAATTTTGATTGGTGCAGATTCGTTCGCTTGTTGATTTATAAGTACACCTTTTTTAATTCCATGATCGCTATCAACGATGTATACAAAAGGGGCTATTAGACAATCGTCTCCTATTTCAATTCCGGATGAAGCGAATAAATGCGAATTGTATCCGAACGTGGTGTTTTTTCCAATGCTCACTTTCGCAGTTGCATTGCAAGCACAAATTCTCGCTCCTGCCTTGACCATGACGTTGTCATGAATGGAAACATTCTTTGGAAATCGAAAAATGTCAACGTTTTTGTCAAATAGAACTCCATTACCGCAAAAGCCAAGTCTCGACGCTTGTCTAAACCTTCGCAATTTATGGCCCAAAGTTATCTTCGTGTTTTGTCTAAGCTGTGATTTCGTCATAGGATATTTTATCAAAGGCATCAATGTAGGACCCCTCTGTTAAATTATAAATTTTTGTCCCTTCTTGCTCTGCGTATTCCTTTAAAAACCAATAAGATCTAAAGGAATAATAGAATTTTTGAAGAATTTCATGCAATTTCTTTGGTGTCAAGCTGTTTTCATCGAACACTGGTTTTGCATTGTCAGAGAGCAACGAGCTATTTAAGGATTTCAATTGATCCGCATAGAAGTGTTTCTGCGCCATCATTGGCACATTGTCTTTGGTCACAAATAATTCAGGAATCCATGAATGATCCGCTCCTGAGAGGTAACATTTTTTATACCCTAAATTTATTCCAATTAATATGGAAGGAATGAGAACGTTGTGTGGTCTTGGACAGGCCTTGAAATTTCTGAGTGCGTTCCTGAAAAAAATAGGATTTCCATCCAAAGGCGTTAAATTGAAAAAGTTGAGCTTTATGTTTGGGTTTTCAGAAATGAAACTTCGCCATTCCGCGGCTTTCGAAGCAACCATAGGAACGAACAATTGAAGTTCCCAATCTACTTTTTCTTTAAGAATTTGAAAAATTCTCTTTCTATCGTTATCCCAACCTTCATTGTCATCCTTAGCCCAATATTGTTGGGAAACAATTACGTGGTATTTAGGCTTGAGTTCTAAAAATTCTTTAGTAGCTACAAAATAGTTTACGCCCAAGATATCTCTAGTTGCAGAAAGTCTTCTGATTTGATCCATGTCATTCGTTAAAGAAGGGCCATTGCCAAGAATCAATAAATCATCGGAAGTTTTCTTTGCTACAATGGTTGTAGGTTTGGATTGAATCCAAATTTTCAATAGACCTTCTGCTTTTATTTTAAACGATTCGTATCCCATTCTTAATTATTGAGTTAGGTGCTAAATTTTAGATTTAATAAAAAAACCAGTTAATACATACCACCGAACAAGTACAATGTATTTTGCTTTCGGCACCTGACCTTTGATCAGAAATGAAAAGGCCAGTAGATAGGATGCGCCTAATTTGAAAAGATACTCGATTACTTTAGAAAAACGCGTTCCAAAGCCTTCTGATTTCAATCGAATGGCTTCGCTTTGTCCTACAATTTTGGATAAACGTACAATAAATGAATGCTCTAGGCGATGGTCATCTATGAAATGTTCCACCTCCATTTTAGGTACATAAAGTGTTTTTAATTCGGCTTTTTTAAGTTTGTCAAAGACAAATTTCTCGTCACTGCGCGTGTGTAAATTGGTATTGAATCCACCGTGTTTTTCAAAGAAATGAGAGCGGAATCCCATATTACATCCAACGGGATACTTCTTAATAAAGGGCATTACTTCATTTCCCATATCAACTTTTGAAACAAGGCCTTCAAGATATGGAGAAAGCCATTTAGGATGTTTTCCCTCATTGTATCTAGGGATTACTTTTCCACCAAAAGCGATGTATTCTTTATATGTATCATCCAATGCGAATGTTCTAAAAGTCTCAACGTATTCAGGAACTGCAAAACCATCATCATCTATGAAGCATATAAGATCCCCTTTTGCCGTTTTGATTCCACAATTTCGTGCGAAGGAAAGGCCTGGGTTTTCTTCTTTGACATAAGTAACGTCCAAATTCGGGTTCTCCGAAATGAATGTTTTACAAATTTGAGCCGTTGAATCACTAGAGTTATTATCGACAAGAACTATTTCAAAATTTTCCGGATTCTCAGTCTGGTTTTTTAAATGCAACAAGCATTCAGGAAGATAGACTTCACGATTATACGTACAAATAACTACGGATACTTTCATTCAATTGAAATTAGTTCAATTTTCCTTTAACTTCTTTAATCGCAGCTTCAAGTCCACCTGCGTTCTTACCTCCAGCCTTGGCGAAAGCAGCTTGTCCGCCTCCTCCTCCTTGGATGTGCTTTGATACTTCACGAATGATCGTTCCAGCATTAAAGTCTTTGTCAGCAACAATATTGTCTGAAGCAATGATACTTAAGGTACATTTATCACCTTCTTTTCCTCCAATAATTCCAACGAAGTCTTTTACTTCACCTTTTAATTGGAATAAAATGTCTTGAATAGATGCGCCATCCAAATCGATAATTTCGCTTAAAAGATTAACACCATTATAAGGTGTAATGTGCGTTTTTAAGTGAAGTTTCATCGACTTCGCCTTTTCTTTTTGGAATTGATCTAATTCTTTACAGAGCTCCTTGTTCTTTGCAATGAGATCATTCACTGCTTTCAAGATGTCTTTTGGGCTCTTGAGTGTATTGCTAATTTCATCAAGCGTATTTGCTTTGCTAGAATAAAATTGCTCCGCTTTTTTAGAAGTAATTGCTTCAATTCGACGAATCCCGGAAGCGACTGCAGTTTCTGTTGTAATAATGAACAAACCAATTTCACCTGTTGCTTGAACATGTGTTCCTCCGCACAATTCTACTGAATCACCAAATTTGATAACACGAACGGTGTCCCCATATTTCTCTCCAAATAAAGCCATTGCACCCATTTCTTGGGCAATTTCCATTGGGGTATTTCTTTTCTCTTCCAGTTTGATGTTTGCATGAATGTTTGCCGACACCATTTCCTGTACTTGTGCCAACTCTTCATCGGTGACCTTTGAGAAGTGCGAGAAATCGAAACGTAAATAGTCCGAATTAACCAACGAACCTTTTTGTTCAACATGATCGCCCAGAACCGTTCTCAACGCATGATGTAATAAGTGTGTCGCAGAGTGGTTGTATGCAGAAGCCAAGCGCTTTTGCTTGCCAACAATACCGTTAAATGTTGCGTGAAGATCACTTGGCATTTCGTTCATTAAATGAATGATCAAACCGTTTTCTTTCTTCGTATCGAAAATTGAATATTTCTTTCCTTCATCCTCAATATACCCTGTGTCGCCAACTTGTCCTCCACCTTCTGGGTAAAAAGGAGTTAAGTTAAAGACCACCTGAAAGAATTCTTTTTTCTTCTGTGATACCTTTCGGTATTTAACAATTTTAACGTGTGTGGAAAGTAAATCGTATCCTACAAATTCTTCAATGTTATCCTCTCGAAGTTCAATCCAATCATCCGTCTCGATTGCTGTTGCAGCGCGAGATCGCGTTTTTTGTTTTTCAAGTTCTTCTTCAAATCCTTTTTCATCAATTTCGAGACCGTTTTCTCTTGCTATCAAAGAAGTCAAATCAATAGGGAATCCGTAAGTGTCCAATAATTCGAAGACGATGAATCCTTCGATCGTTGATTGATTTGCCAATTTCGTTTTCTTGATAACAAGATCCATTCTTCTTAGACCTTGCTCCAATGTTCTAAAGAAACTGTTTTCTTCTTCTTTAATCACTTTTTGAATTAAGCCTTGTTGTTGCTTTAATTCGGTAAAGGTTTCTCCCATCTCATCTACAAGTACAGCAGATAAATCGGATAAGAATGATTCTTTTAAATCCAAAGTTTGGTATCCGTATCGAACGGCACGACGTAAAATTCTACGGATCACATAACCAGCTCCTGTGTTTGAAGGCAACTGGCCATCAGCAATAGAGAAAGCAATAGCTCTCACATGATCCGCGATTACGCGAAGTGCAATATCCGTTTCTTCTTTCTTTCCGTATTCCACACCTGAAACCTTTTCCATGTGTTGAATAAGCGTTTGAAACAAGTCAGAATCATAATTCGATTGCTTTCCTTGAAGCGCCATAGCAAGTCGTTCAAGTCCCATTCCAGTATCAACGTGTGTTTCTGGAAGTGGTTCTAAATCTCCATTTGCTTTGCGGTTGTATTGCATGAAAACGTTGTTCCAAATTTCAATAACTTGAGGATGATCTTCATTCACCAATGATTTTCCATCCCGTTTTTCACGTTCGTTTTCTGATCTTAAATCAACATGGATTTCTGAACAAGGACCGCAGGGACCAGTATCACCCATTTCCCAGAAATTGTCCTTCTTATTGGCTAAAATGATTCTATCGGCAGCAATGTATTTTTTCCAAATATCAATGCTTTCTTGATCTACAGGAACGCCGTCAGCTTCGTCACCTTCGAATACGGTTACATAAATTCGATCGATTGGAATTTCGTACACATTCGTCAATAAATCCCATGCCCATTCAATTGCTTCTTCCTTGAAGTAGTCACCAAATGACCAGTTTCCTAGCATCTCAAACATCGTGTGGTGATAGGTGTCAACTCCAACTTCTTCCAAATCGTTGTGCTTTCCTGAAACGCGTAAGCATTTCTGTGAATTGGCAAGGCGTGGGTTTTTAGGAACGGCATTTCCAAGAAAATAGTCCTTGAATTGATTCATTCCCGCATTGATAAACATCAATGTTGGATCGTTTTTTACTACCATTGGTGCGCTTGGCACAATCTCGTGACCTTTTGATTCAAAATAATCAAAAAATACTTTTCGGATTTCAGCAACTGTCATTTCTTACCTGCTTGTATTATTATTTTAAATAGTTTAATCGAAAGACTAGTTCAAGTCTTTGTTGTATTGCAATGCTGTTGGGTACGCAAAGTCTAAACCAGCGGCGTTAAATTTGCTTAAAATTGCCATGTTTACTTCAGTTTGTGCTTCAAGAATATCATCTGGACTTATTATCCAATAGATGAACAATATCCCCATTGCGAAATCTCCCCAGCTATTAAAAGAAACCAAAACGTCATCTGTTAACTTTGGGTTTTTTGCAACGATGTCTTTTAAGATATCCATTGCAAGAGTCATTTTTTCTGGGTCGGTTTCATATGTTAAACCAAGGTTGACAACAACTTTACGAGTAGGTTCAAGTGTAACGTTTTCAACAGAATTATCACTAAATTGTCCATTTGGAATCGTAATAAGTCTACCTTCTAATGTTCTTAATCTAGTACTTCTTACTCCAATCTCTTCAACAAAACCATCCATACCATTCACTTTAATTCGCTCTTTTATTTTGAAAGGCTTATCAAGGAAAATCATCAACCCTCCAAAGATGTTTTTAACTGTGTCTTGCGCGGCTAAGGCAAGGGCTAGACCTCCAATTCCAAGTCCCGCAATCAATGCTCCCACATCAAAACCTGAATTGCTTAATGCGATTACGATTCCAAAGATCCAAAGAACTGCCTTAATCGTTTTTCGAAGAACCGGAAGTAATTGATCGTCTAATTCACTATCCGATTTTTCAACCATTGGAACTACATATTCTTCAATCAAAGAGTCAACTACACGAGCGATTAGCCACGTCACATTCAATATGAATATGATCATAAAAACACTAGCAAAGAATTCGTCGACGTTATCCGTAAAATGAAGTCGTCTAAACCCCCAATAGAATCCAAGAATAACAATTCCATAAACCACAGGTTCTTCAAGCTTGTCAACAAGGATATCATCCAAACCTGTTTTGGTCTTTTCTGCAAATGCTTTAACGAACTTACCAATTGCCCAGTAGAGAATCTTACCAATCACAATTGCGGCAATCACAATAACTAATGACATGATAATACTCATTATCGAGTTCTGTCCCCAATTTGTTTCTACCAGCATGTCTGGAGCCCAATTTGTGATCCAACTAGGTAGATTTTCAGTACTACTTGATAAACCAATTAAAATATTCATAATCTATGTTTTGAAGATTTAACTTGCGAAGATAACGCTATCTTTTATCAATACATAGCAAAGATGTGAGGATTAATTGACTATCAATCGTGGAATACCCGATTGCCTTGATTTATTGCTGATTTAGATATACACTGAAAGGGCTAAATACCACTAGAAATATTTCTTATCATAGAGTTTTAGTCTTTCTTAACATTGATTTCATTGATTTCTATGTAATTTTATGCCGTGGCAAAACAACACTTTAAATACAATCCTAAGACTTTATCCTATGAAGAAGTCAAAGTTAGTGCTGGAATAAAAATATTAAGAGTACTGCTCTGGTTGGCTCCAAACGTTGTTGTTGGTCTCTTGCTTGCTTTTATATTTACACAGAATATTAATTCACCAAAAGAGAAGGAACAGCAAGCTGAAATTGAACAATACAAAAAAGAGTTAGGGATAATTAAGGAGGATTTGGAATTGTTTAATAATGCATTAGATGCCGTTCAAATTAGGGATGAGGATTTATACCGTTCTGCTCTGCACGCAAAGGAATTCCCAAAAGAATTGAGGATGATGGGAGCTGGAGGGAGCGATAAATATGCTTACTTAGCTAAACTTTCGAATTCTAAATTGTTAATTTCAACGAAAACAGAAATAGATAGATTGGAGCGTAGACTGCATGCTCAAAGTATGTCATTTACTGAGTTGATAAATTTAGCGAAGGAAAAGGAGAAAATGCTTTCTCACATCCCAGCGATTCAGCCGGTAAGAAATTCTGAGTTAAAGCGCGGTGTTTCCGGGTTTGGATGGAGGATTGATCCACACTACAGAACGCGACATATGCATACTGGTATTGATTTTACAGCAGATAGGGGTACTGAAATATATGTAACTGGAGATGGGTATGTTGAAGAAATTGAAAATAAGAGATGGGGATATGGAAAAAGTATCATTATCAATCATGGGTTCGGTTATAAAACGAGATATGCTCACTTAAGTAAATTCGAAGTAAAGAAAGGTCAGAAAGTAAAACGAGGTGAATTAATCGGATTAATTGGTTCAACTGGAAAATCAACAGGGCCTCACTTGCATTATGAAGTAGTAAAGGATGGTGTTAAAATTAATCCGATTGGATTCTTTCATTCAGATCTTACTCCTGAACAGTATGAGCAATTGCTTGAAATGAGTGAGAACTCTCACAAAGCTTTCGATTAAGTCGATTTATGCCTTAAATAAATCATTTTGAATTTCCTTCCATTTCCCGAACTTAAAACGAAAAGACTTAGACTAAGGAGAGTCGTTGAGTCTGACTATAATGTTATTTTGTATTTAAGATCTGACGGAGAAATTAATAAATATATTTATCGACCGGAAAATCGAAAGACAAAGACTCAGTCCGATGCTTTAGAATTCATTAAGAAAATAAATCTTGAAGAGGAAAACGGGTTGTCTATTACTTGGGGAATGACTGTTGATGGAACTTCAGGATTAATTGGTTCCATTTGCTTATGGAATATTTCTAAGGAGAATAAAACGGCCGAAGTCGGGTATAGTATGAATCCAAATTATCAGGGGAAGGGGTTGATGAGTGAAGCTTTGAAAAGTACTCTTAGTTTCGGTTTCAATAAAATTAATTTAATTGGGGTCACAGCATATACTCATGATGAAAACAAAAGCTCAAAAAACTTACTGATTAGAAACGGTTTTAAATTAGTTGAGGGAGAAATTGATAAGGGGAATAGTTCAAATATCATTTTTGAGATTCTAAAAACAACTGTATAATAGCTTTAACTCAACTTGATATACTGACAACTTGACGTTTTGTCAGTATGAAAAGTCCTTTGATTGCTACATTATCTATCATTTTGTCAGAAAAATGACAGAAATACCCAATGGCATAAAGATTGACCTAGGATTAGCAACACAAAATTTGAAAATAATAGTCATGGGAAAAATAATCGGTATAGATTTAGGTACAACGAACTCTTGTGTTTCCGTAATGGAAGGAAATGAGCCAGTTGTTATCGCAAACTCAGAAGGAAAAAGAACTACACCATCAGTTGTAGCATTTGTAGAAGGAGGAGAACGTAAAGTTGGAGATCCCGCGAAACGTCAGGCGATCACGAATCCAACCAAAACGATTTACTCGATCAAACGTTTCATGGGGGCGACTTATGATGCTAAGAGCGGTGAGTACGATAGAGTACCTTACAAAATAGTTAAAGGAGACAACAATACACCTCGTGTATTAATTGATGAAAGAAAATATACTCCGCAGGAAATTTCAGCGATGATTCTTCAAAAAATGAAGAAAACGGCTGAGGATTACCTTGGACATGAAGTTTCTGAAGCAGTAGTTACTGTTCCAGCATATTTTAACGATTCTCAACGTCAAGCAACGAAAGAAGCTGGTGAGATCGCAGGATTAACAATCAAACGTATTATCAATGAGCCAACAGCGGCAGCATTGGCTTACGGATTAGATAAAAAAGGTATTGACCAAAAAATCGTAGTATTTGATTTTGGTGGAGGTACGCATGATGTTTCTATCCTTGAATTGGGAGATGGAGTATTTGAAGTATTGTCAACAGATGGAGATACGCACTTAGGTGGAGACGATGTAGATGATGAAATCATTAACTGGTTGGCTGAAGAATTCAAAAAAGACGAAGGTTTGGACTTAAGAAAAGATCCAATGGCGTTACAACGTTTGAAAGAAGCAGCTGAAAAAGCGAAGATTGAATTGTCTTCTACAACTTCAACTGAAATCAACTTGCCTTATATCATGCCAGTTGACGGTGTGCCAAAGCACTTGGTTAGAACAATGCAACGTTCTAAATTCGAACAATTGATTTCTAAGATCGTTGAAAGAACCATCGCACCGTGTCGTTCTGCATTGAAAAATGCTGGATTGGATAAAGGAGATATTGATGAAATCATCTTAGTAGGGGGGTCAACAAGAATTCCAATTATTCAAGACGCAGTTAAGAACTTCTTCGGTAAAGAAGCTTCAAAAGGAGTGAATCCAGATGAGGTTGTTGCAATTGGTGCAGCGATTCAAGGTGGTGTATTGACAGGAGAAGTGAAAGATGTACTTCTTTTGGATGTAATTCCATTATCATTGGGTATTGAAACAATGGGTGGTGTTTTGACAAAGTTGATTGACGCGAATACAACAATTCCTACAAAGAAAAGTGAAGTGTTCTCAACAGCATCTGACAACCAACCTTCTGTAGATATTCACGTATTGCAAGGTGAGCGCTCAATGGCAGCGGATAACAAATCATTGGGTAGATTCCAATTAACTGATATTCCACCAGCGCAAAGAGGAATGCCTCAAATTGAAGTGATTTTCGATATAGATGCAAATGGTATTATGAATATCTCTGCAAAAGATAAAGGTACTGGTAAAGAGCAATCAATTAAAATCGAAGCTTCTTCTGGATTGTCTGAGGAAGAAATCGAGAAAATGAAAGCTGAAGCTGAAGCAAATGCTGAATCAGATCAAAAAGCTAGAGAAGCTGTCGAGGCTGTTAATAAAGCTGATTCATTGATTTTCCAAACGGAACGTCAATTGAAAGAATATGGAGATAAAATCCCAGCGGATAAGAAACAACCAATCGAAGATGCTTTAGCTGCACTTAAAGTAGAATTCGAAGCGAAGAATATGGATAACTTAGAGCCAGCAATGGAGAAGTTGAACGAAGTATTCCAAGCGGCATCTGAAGAAATGTATGCAGCTGCAAATGACGGCGGAAACGCTGAAGGAGCAGGATCTGATGCAGGAGCAGAAGGAGCACCAGAAGATGAGGTAACTGATGTTGATTTCGAAGAAGTTGAAGAAGTTGAAGAAGAAACAGAAAAATAATAATTTAGAGAATTATTTTTGGCAAACACATAAGTGAGCTTATCCATAGAATGAATTAGGTTCGACGGTTTAACTCACAATTGAGTGGAGCTCAAATAGATTAAGCAAAGGGGATAACGAAAGTTGTCCCCTTTTTTCGTTAAATTCGATTCAAATCACAGACCATGAAAACCTTCGCTTTTTTCTGCTCACTTTTGTATTGCTTATAAGTTGCTCTGAAATTAGTGAATCATCATCTAAAAAGACCAAGGTCGAAGTTCCAGAAAATAAAGTAGAAGAGAATTCACAGGAAAAAGTTGTTCAAATGGAAGAAATAGTTGAGCCACTTAAAACGGTTTAAAAATTGAAATTGATCTGTGTACTTTTGGGCGAGGATGAGAACTATATTCCTCGCAGCGAGGTGAAACTTGAAATTGATGATAAGAACGGAATGTATGTTAATAAAACAAAAATCAATCAGATAGGTATAGGATCTTATAGTTCAACAAAAAGATTGATTTTAGCTTAGAAAGCGTAATTAATAGTTTTAGTTTCATTTAAAGTGTAGCTTTCTATTGTTATACCCCGTGCCACTTAAGTTCAACCGAGATGATGCGGGTTTTTTTATGAGATAGAAATTTACAAATGTTAGCGCATAAAAAAAGCCCTCAAAATAGAGGGCTTAATGCTATATAAAGTCGTTTAATTACTTCTTAACTGCGTTTACAACTGCTGCAAATGCATCTGGGTGATTCATCGCTAAATCCGCAAGAACCTTGCGGTTAAGCTCCATTTCACTTTTGTTAACAAGTCCCATGAATTGAGAATAACTCATTCCGTGTTGTCTAGCACCCGCATTTATACGAGTAATCCACAATGAACGGAAGTTTCTTTTCTTTTGTTTACGTCCAGTGTAAGCGTATAACATCCCTTTTTCAACGGCGTTCTTTGCTACTGTCCAAACGTTTTTTCTTCTTCCAAAGTAACCTTTGGCGTACTTCATCACATTCTTACGACGTGCTCTTGAAGCTACATGATTTACTGATCTTGGCATAAAATTAAGTTTTTAATAAGGAGTGCAACACTATTTCAGAAGACTTAGTTACTCATTACTTGGTTAACATATTAAACCTGTGATGCTTTGAATTCGTTTCGGCTAGGCCAATTCGAATTACTTCATACACAATTGTTGTTTGATGTTTGGCGTATCAGCTTTAGATACTAATCCATCCTTCGTTAAATTACGCTTTTGTTTCTTCGTCTTCTTCGTTAGAATGTGACTCTTAAACGCGTGTTTTCTTTTGATTTTACCGCTTCCAGTTACTACGAATCTCTTCTTAGCACTAGATTTAGTTTTCATTTTTGGCATCTCTGTTCAATTTTAAGTTACCCTTATATAGCTTCTTCTAATTGATAATTCTTAATTATCAATCCTTAATTCTTTTTTGGGTTGATAAGCATAATCATACGCTTACCCTCCAGTTTTGGCATTTGCTCAACAACTCCATATTCTTCAAGCTCTTGTGCCAATTTTAACAAAAGAATTTCTCCCCTGTCTTTAAACACAATTGTACGTCCTCTAAAGAATACGTAAGCTTTTAGCTTACTTCCATCTGTTAAGAACTTCTTAGCATGCACAAGTTTGAAATCGAAATCATGATCATCGGTATTTGGTCCGAATCTAATTTCTTTTAAAACAACCTTACTTTGTTTCGCTTTCAGCTCTTTTTGCTTTCTCTTTTGGTTGTAAAGGAACTTTTTATAATCAAGAATTTTACAAACAGGAGGTACAGCTTTCGGCGAAATTTCAACAAGATCTAAACCTTCTTCATCGGCCAATTTAATTGCTGCATCCGTAGACATAACTTGAGGCTCTTGGCCTTCCATTACCAATCGAACCTCGCGTACTAAAATCTTTTCATTGATTCTATGTGGATCCTCTTCTTGTCTTTTTACAAATTTTCTTCTGTTGTTTGGTCTTCTCATTAAGTTCTTAAACGTTTAATGCTAGTTCGTTTTCAATCGCATTATTTATTAATTTGGCAAAAGCATCAGTATCCATTGCTCCAAGGTCTTCTCCACCACGCTGTCTCACAGAGACTTGATTGTTTTCGGCTTCTTTCTCACCGACAATCAGCATAAATGGAATTTTTCCGAGTTCCGAATCTCTAATCTTTTTACCCACCTTTTCGTTACGATCGTCAACGAATCCGCGAATATCGTAATTATTTAGCAATTGCAAAAGGTTTTGCGCGTAATCATTGTATTTCTCGCTCAATGGCAAAATTGCAATTTGATCCGTTGTTAACCATAAAGGGAAATCACCTGCGCAATGCTCTAATAAAACGGCAACGAATCTCTCCATAGATCCAAACGGTGCTCTGTGGATCATAACCGGTCTGTGTTTCTGGTTGTCTGAACCTGTGTATTCCAACTCGAAACGCTCTGGCAGGTTATAATCTACTTGGATTGTTCCCAATTGCCACTCTCTTCCCAATGCGTCTTCAACCATGAAATCAAGCTTCGGTCCATAGAACGCAGCTTCTCCATATTCAACGATTGTATTTAATTCTTTTTCAGCCGCAGCTTCAATAATTGCATTCTCCGCTTTTACCCAGTTGGTATCTTCTCCAATATATTTTTCTGGCGTTTCAGGATCTCTTAATGAAATTTGAGCCTTGAAATTTTGGAAATCAAGCGTTTTGAAAATGTACAATACAAGATCAATTACTTTTTTGAATTCTTCTTTTACTTGGTTTTGTGTACAGAAAATGTGCGCATCATCTTGTGTAAATCCTCTAACCCGCGTTAAACCGTGAAGTTCACCACTTTGCTCATATCTGTAAACCGTTCCGAATTCAGCATAACGAACAGGAAGGTCTTTGTACGATTTTGGTCGTGCTTTGAATATCTCACAGTGATGTGGACAGTTCATTGGTTTTAATAAGAACTCTTCTTCATCATCCGGCGTATTAATCGGTTGGAATGAATCTTTCCCGTATTTAGCATAGTGTCCAGAGCAAACGTACAATTCTTTACTTCCGATATGTGGAGTAATTACTTGATCGTAACCGCCTTTCTTTTGTGCCTTTTTCAAGAAGTTTTCCAAGCGTTCTCTCAATGCAGCTCCTTTCGGTAACCACAATGGCAATCCTTGTCCAACTCTTTGCGAGAAAGTGAATAAATCCAACTCTTTCCCTAATTTTCTATGGTCTCTTGCCTTCGCTAATTCAACGTTTTCAAGATATTCAGTTAACTCTTTGTTTTTAGGGAATGTGATTCCGTAAATACGCGTTAATTGTTTCCTCGTTTCATCTCCACGCCAATATGCACCTGCTATTGAAGTCAATTTAACCGCCTTTATATATCCCGTGTGAGGAATGTGCGGTCCACGGCATAAATCCGTGAATTCACCTTGTGTGTAAAATGTAATTGTTCCATCGTCAAGACCTTCAAGGAGTTCCAATTTATACTCGTCGTCTTGGTCTTTGAAATATGCAATGGCATCCGCTTTGGAAACATCTTTCCGAATAAATTGGTTTTTTTGCTTTGCCAATTCTTTCATCTTCTGCTCAATCTTTTCAAGATCAACTTCAGTGATTGTTTGATCCAAGAAGTCGATGTCGTAATAGAATCCGTTTTTAATCGGAGGTCCAATCGCCAATTTAACACCAGGGTAGTAAAACTCAACTGCTTCAGCCATTAAATGCGCTGAGGAGTGCCACATGGTTGATTTACCATCCTTGTCATTCCAAGTTAACAATTGCAATGTTGAATCGTCATTCATAGGACGATTGGCATCAATTACCTCATCATTTACTTTGGCGGCAAGAACATTTCTGGCAAGACCTTCAGAGATACTAAGTGCAATATCCATTGCCGAAGTTCCCTTTTCTACCTGTCTTACAGAACCATCTGGTAGCGTTATATTAATCATTCTACTATAAATAAATTAGAGCTCAAAGATAGACAAATGGATTAATTAATAGCATGATTTTAATGTAAAGAAGTGCTTTAAAAACTCAGTGAGGATTTACTTTGTAGGAAGTTATGTTGGTTTACTTTTAATCGCGGAGGCGTAAAAGCACTATTTGATTCCTTTGACGATTGGGCAAGATTTATTTTACAATAATTCCCTTCTTATTCCAAGGCCCCGTGTGATCGTTCGGGATAAAAACAATGTGATTATTGCAAAACAACTGACAAATTCTCAATTGGAGGATTTCATTGATCGAATACAAAAAGTGACATATGTTTCAAAATTGTTCCCGCCAGATCCGGAAGAAGAAGAAAGTATGAAAGACTAGTGCTAATAACTTTTCTAAATTGTTAA
>TARA_B110000902_G_scaffold57553_1_pt1 | contig 71742 bp, 63 predicted proteins | sample TARA_B110000902 | Tara Oceans TARA_B110000902 (sample SAMEA4398009) | marine metagenome | biome: Polar Biome; feature: [SRF] surface water layer (ENVO:00010504); material: water (ENVO:00002006), including particulate matter (ENVO:01000060) such as... | depth 5 m | reverse complement strand
CACTGCTTGCCAAGGCAATTGAATGGGTAGCGACAAGAAGATAGCCGGTTGCAAGTAACTGGTGCATCTCAAAGGTGAGAGCGGCTACTTTTTGTGACTTTTGCGGCAATAATATGGGCTGCTTTAGAAAGTGCTTGCTCAGCGCATTACTGATGTAATAAACGGGCACTCGCAATTGATCGAGCATCGCCATCCGAACTGAGGGCAGCAGCTTGACTGTGTTTAACTCGGTTAGCGCTTGGAACAGCATACGAGTTGTTTCGCCGACGTTGGTCATTGGAAGTTTCGCAACCCAAGCATTGACTGCAGCGCCCCCGCTATCGAAGAAACTGCTTTGATCAAGCTCCTGGTTGGGAACTGTCAATCTTATGGTTTCTAGTTCTTTCATCGGATGATACTTATTTATGATCATGTATTGATTGAAATATAGCTTCACCAAGTGGTGATAAACACTCAGCTCACAGGCTATAACAAAAGCGCCAAAGAATTGTGACGTTGACGACTATGATTATAAGACAGATCATTGAAATTAGTCGAGTAAGAACAGTTATAGCGAATTAAGTGGCAAAGAGTGGGCGCATTGATACTGTGATACCGCCATACAGAGTTCAAGTATTGATGGGCATCTTAGAGAGTTCGCCGGATTGCTCCCTGACAAGTTTGGGAATGAGATAGCCGGGAAGTTGATTTCGTAAGATGGTGATCAATTCCTTCGCACGTCTTTCAGTGACCTCAAAATGGGCTGCGCCGCTCACTTTATCCAGCATATGCAGGTAGTAAGGCAAAACGCCAGCAGCAAACAGGCGTTTACTCAGTGCAAGCAGAGCTTCGGGGTTGTCATTAATTCCGGCCAGCAACACTGTTTGATTAAGTAATGTGACGCCTGCGCGTTTGAGTGTTTGTAAGGCCTCGATAACATGGTGATCTATTTCATTGGGGTGATTACTATGAATGACCATGACGGGTGTCAGGCGAGTACTTGTCAACCAATTCATGCTGGGACTGGTGATGCGTTGTGGAATAACAACAGGCATACGACTATGCACTCTGAGTATTTCGACGTGTGCGATGTCCGCTATTCGAGCGGTCAAGTCTCTCAACATGTTGTCGTTTGCGGCTAAAGGGTCGCCGCCGCTTAAAATAACTTCCTTAATGCTGTTATCTTGACGGATATAATCTAACGCCTGTTGCCATTCCCGTCGACTTGGGTTGTTCTCTTGGTAGGGAAAATGGCGTCTAAAACAATAACGACAGTTAATCGCACAGCCACCACTGACGATGAGTAACACTCGACCGTGGTACTTGTGAATCAAGCCGGGTATGGGATTATCTGACAGTTCTAACAATGGATCACTGGAAAACCCAGGATGGACGTCTAATTCTTGTCCGAGTGGTAATATTTGTTGTAGCAGTGGGTCGCTCCAGTCGCCCTTAACCATCCTGTCGACAAAGGCTCGCGGTACTTGCAAAGGGAAATCACCGCAGCCACGCAAGGCATCGGGAAGCTTACTTTTGTCTAGCTCCAGCAAGTTGAAGAGCTCTTCTGGGTCGCGAATCACGTTAGCAAGGGCGTGCTGCCAACTAACATCACTAGAATCGGCAGTATCGGCCTGACGGATTGCTTCGGTTTGAGGTATCATTGGCGCCTTTCTGCGTTCAGCTGATTAATTGATTAATGTGAGGATAACAATGGCGTCCTATTCTACCAATGAATTTAAAAATGGTCTTAAGTTAATGGTGGAAGGTGATCCTTGCACCATCGTTGAGAATGAATTTGTTCGTCCAGGAAAAGGTCAGGCTTTTAGTCGGGTAAAGTTTCGTAATTTAAAAACCGGGCGTATCTGGGAGCGCTCACTAAAATCTGGTGAGACATTGGAAGGCGCTGACGTGATGGATATGGAGATGGAATATCTCTATAACGACGGTGAATTCTGGTATTTTATGGAGCCAGAGACGTTTGAGCAGCATCAGGCTGATAAAACAGCCGTGGGTGACGATGCCAAGTGGCTAAAAGAACAGGATCGCTGTGAAGTGACTTTGTATAATGGGTCTCCGTTGTCAATCGCAGTGCCCAATTTTGTTGAATTGGAAGTGACCGAGACAGATCCTGGCTTAAAAGGTGACACAGCACAGGGTGGTAGTAAACCCGCTACCCTGCAAACGGGTGCTGTGGTACGTGTTCCGCTGTTCATTAATATTGGCGAAGTACTGCGTATCGACACCCGTTCCGGCGATTACGTCAGTCGCGCAAAAGGTTAATGATAGCCGTGGCCGGTTCCTTGCTGGCCGCCTTTCTCGGCTGATGACAAACTCCGACTGGCAACCAACCGCTTCAATAACTGCATTGCGTGAACGTGCAAATGTCATCGCGTGTATACGATCGTTTTTTTCCCAACATGCGGTGCTGGAAGTAGAGACACCGTTGTTAGCCCGCCATTCAGTGACCGACCCCTATATGGAAATCTTGAAGGGTGATAATCCGCTGGGGAAGTCGGGAGCGTTTTATCTGCAGACATCACCAGAATACGCGATGAAACGACTGTTGGCGGCCGGTTCCGGACCGATATTCGAAATCACCAAAGCATTTCGGAAAGGTGAGCAAGGCAGCCGTCATAATCCTGAATTCACCCTGTTGGAGTGGTATCGCCCGGGGTTCAATCATTTCCAGCTGATGACCGAGATTGAAAGTTTGGTTGGTGGGCTACTGTCTTGTGATCGTCCATTTTTACGGATGTCCTATGGCGAGATGTTTCAGCAGTTTTTGAATATTAATCCCCACACTATCAGTTGTGATGAGTTGTCTGCCCTCGCACGAAACACTATTGATGTACAAATGCAAAGCGCCCAAAAAGATGATTGGCTGAATATAGTGTTAACAGAAATTATTGAGCCACAGTTGGGTATCGATGTTCCGGTTTTCATTTATGACTATCCCGCTAGTCAGTCTGCTCTGGCAAAAACGGTCATTAACGATGAGGGTATCTTGGTTGCGCAGCGGTTTGAACTCTATGTCCGCGGTATTGAACTTGCCAACGGCTATTTTGAGTTAACAGATGCTGGTGAACAGGAAAAACGCTTTCAAGGTGAGCAGAGTATGCGTTTGGCTTTAGGAGTCGAACAAATAGAGGTCGATATTTATTTGCTGGCGGCAATGAATGAAGGCCTACCCAGTTGTGCTGGCGTCGCTTTAGGTGTCGATCGGCTAGTCATGTTAGCACTGCAAATGAAGAACATAGCTGATGTTATTGCATTTCCTTCTGATCGCGCATGAAAGGCTTGTAGCATTGCACTGGAACTAAACTCGATAGGCCGTCTTAGTCATTAATTTTGACGCTACAGTCATGAGTTTCTTAGTTGCCGGTGAAAACTGCTGGCCTCCCGCTTCCAGCGCCCTAATACCGTGCATCTCCTCATCTTTAAGCATGCGTTCCAGTATAGCTCTCGTCTTATCGTCGTCTTCCGGGAGCTGTTCAAGATGCTCTCGTAGATGTTTACAGACTTGATCTTCTGTTGCCGCAACAAACCCGAGACTCCATTTGTCACCAACAAAGCCCGCTGTTGCGCCAATCGCAAAGGACGCCGCGTAGAACAGCGGGTTGAGTAGACTGGCGCGACCGCCTAGCTCGTTGATACGCTGTTCACACCAGACTAAATGGTCGATTTCTTCCTCCGCTGCCAGCTCCATTTCTTGACGAATATGTGGAAGTTTTGCTGTCAGTGCCTGTCCTTGATAGAGGGCCTGGGCGCAAACCTCCCCTGTGTGATTGATACGCATAAGGCCCGCAATATGAAGGCGTTGCTGCTCGTCTAGTTCTCCGCTGTGTTGATTCTCAGCGGGGCTGGATTGAGTGGCATTAGCTGCAGACGGTACCAATGTTCGTAACGCTTGATCAGCGTTTGCAATCATTTTATCGATAAAAGACAAGCGGCGCTGCATGGCTAACTCTCAATGAATGTTGCTAGTTGATCGATTAAAATTAGGACTCCGATTTTTCGCGAGCGATTGCCCGGTATCCGATGTCCTTGCGAAAATACATATTGTCCCAACTCAGGGTATTAACCTGCTGATAGGCTTTTTGCTGGGCCTCTGTCACCGAGTTGCCGAGTGCTGTTGCGCATAACACCCTACCGCCACTGGTAACGACTTGGTCGTTTTCAAGTTTAGTGCCGGCATGAAAGACTTTAGCTTCGCTGGTATCACAATTATCGAGACCTGAAATGAGTTTACCCTTGGCATAGTCGCCAGGATAACCGCCGGCGGCCAAAACAATGCCGATAGAGGGTCGGGGATCCCACTCTACGACCGTGTCATCGAGCGTACCATCCAATGCGCTGATACACATTGTAATCAAGTCACCTCGCAGACGCATCATAATAGGTTGAGTTTCAGGGTCGCCAAAGCGGCAGTTGTATTCAATGACTCTTGGTTCTCCGGCAGGATTAATCATAAGACCTGCATATAAAAAACCAGTGTAGTCGTTTCCTTCCGCAGCCATGCCCGCAACTGTTGGTTCAATGACTTCGTCCATAATGCGCTGATAAATAGCTGGAGTCACTACTGGCGCGGGTGAATAAGCACCCATACCGCCCGTGTTAGGTCCTTCGTCACCATCGCCGGCGCGTTTGTGGTCCTGGCTAGTTGCCATAGGCAGAATATTTTTACCGTCGACCATGACAATGAAACTAGCCTCTTCTCCTTCAAGAAAATCTTCAATAACAACACGGTGTCCGGCTTCGCCAAAGGCATTGCCTGCGAGCATATCCCGAACTGCATCCGCGGCTTCTGTTTCAGTTAGCGCAACGATGACGCCTTTACCTGCGGCAAGACCATCGGCCTTTATGACAATGGGCGCCCCTCGTGATTTGATATAAAGCAGGGCAGGTTCAATCTCGGTGAATGTTTCGTAAGCAGCACTGGGGATATTGTGACGGGCAAGAAAATCTTTGGTGAACGCCTTAGAGCCTTCCAGTTGCGCGGCGCCTTTATTCGGTCCAAAACAGCGTAATCCCTGCTCTGCGAAATAGTCAACTACGCCTTCAACGAGAGGGGCTTCGGGTCCTACAATGGTCAGACCGACGTTATTATCTTTTGCGAAGGTTGCCAATGCGAGGAAGTCCATGGTGTCGATAGCGACGTTAGCACATTTGCTCTCAGTAGCAGTGCCAGCATTGCCGGGGGCGACAAAGACCGTGTCAACATGGTCTGATTGCGCTGATTTCCAGGCGAGAGCATGCTCTCGACCACCTGATCCAATAATAAGAATATTCATATAAAACCTGTTATAAACCGATAAAAGGCATTTGAGTCAAATGCCTTTATTGTTCTAGTGTCGGAAGTGGCGCATGCTGGTAAACACCATGGCCATATTGGCTTCATCGGCTGCAGCAATAACTTCGTCGTCACGGATAGAACCGCCGGGCTGAATGACACAGTGGATACCGGCTTGAGCGGCGTTATCGATTCCGTCCCGGAACGGAAAGAAAGCGTCCGAAGCCATCACTGATCCTTCGACTTCTAACCCTGCATGTTCTGCTTTAATACCGGCAATTCGTGCTGAATTGATGCGACTCATCTGGCCCGCGCCAACACCAACAGTGCGGCCATCGTGGCCATAGACAATGGCGTTAGATTTAACAAATTTTGCAACTTTCCAAGTAAATAACAGATCGCGAATTTCTGTTTCGGTAGGTTGCCGCTTACTAACGATTTTCAAATCGGCTTCGGTGATAACACCGAGGTCGCGATCCTGAATAAGCAAACCGCCATTTACACGTTTTAAATCGTAGTCCGCAACAGATTTTTCCCATGGGCCGCATTCTAACAAGCGAACATTTTTCTTGGCAGTAACAACGTCAATTGCTTCACGTGAAACCGATGGCGCAATGATAACTTCGACAAATTGGCGCTCGCAAATAGCGGCAGCAGTAGCCCCGTCCAGCTCACGGTTGAAGGCAATAATACCGCCAAATGCTGATTCAGTGTCTGTTGCAAATGCCTTGTCGTAGGCGTCACCGATATTATCGGCAATGGCTACACCACAAGGATTAGCGTGTTTCACAATGACACAGGCGGGCTCTGCAAATTGCTTGACACATTCAAGAGCGGCATCCGTATCGGCGATATTGTTGTATGACAGTTCTTTACCCTGCAATTGTTTAGACGTTGATATAGAACCGGCAGCCGGATTTTTTTCGGTATAGAACGCAGAATTTTGGTGAGAGTTTTCACCATAGCGCATGTCCTGAGCTTTAGTGAACTGGCTATTAAAAGTACGGGGAAAATTATCATTGCCGCCGGGAACTTTGTGGCCAAAGTAATTGGCGATAGCGCCGTCATAAGCGGCGGTATGTTCATAAGCTTTAATAGCAAGGTCAAAGCGAGTCGCCTGTGATGTTGCGCCATTGTTTGTCTGCATCTCTTCGATAACTAAAGCGTAGTCTGAGGCGTTGACAACAATATTAACAAAAGCATTGTTTTTGGCGGCAGCCCGAACCATTGTTGGTCCGCCAATATCAATATTTTCTATGGCGTCTGCCAAGGTACAGTCAGGGTTTGCTACTGTTTGCTCGAAAGGATACAAGTTGACCACCACCATATCGATTGCATTGATGCCATGCTCGGCCATGACTGCATCGTCCTGGCCACGTCGCGCGAGAATACCACCATGAATTTTGGGGTGCAGAGTTTTCACCCGGCCATCCATCATTTCCGGGAATCCGGTATATTCAGAAACCTCTACAGCCTCGATGTTATTAGCACGCAGCAATTTATAGGTGCCGCCGGTAGAAAGTATTTCAACACCTTGAGATTGCAGGGATTGGGCGAATTCCACGATGCCTGATTTGTCGGAGACGCTAATCAGGGCACGTTTAACAGAGACTAAGTTTTGATCGTTGCTCATAATATTTTTCTGGTAGTGGTTGTCCGGTTTTCAGTGAAATTACTGACCGGCTTATTTTCTAAAAAGGGCTGTCATTAGACCCCTATCTGGCTATCGATGGGTTACAACAGCCCGTATTGCTTCAACTTCTTACGAAGTGTGCCACGATTTAAACCCAGCAGGATTGATGCTTTGGTTTGGTTGTTACGGGTATACTTCATGACCTCTTCGAGCAGGGGTGCTTCGACTTCCGACAATACCATTTCATAGACATCAGTCACATCCTGACCTTCCAAGTGGGCAAAGTAATTATTAAGCGCTATCGATACGCTGTCACGCAGGGTTTGTGCCTGTGCGACAGGAGCATTGGTCAGATGATGCTTCTGTTGATCCTGCTCCGTCAGGTCGTGATCTGACACTGATTCAGCGACTGGGGTTGGCGCGCTGCCGGGTAGAGTGTCATTGTTTTTCATGCTGCGATTACCTCTTTGGTAGTTGTGGCTATCAGGCGATCATTGCCAGAGCCTTGTTCATTGTTGTCTGTTGTTTCGCCATGACTTTGCTGCCGTGACTGAAAATAGTCCTTTATGGCCAGATGTTGGGCCTGGGTAGATTCAAGCTGGTTGAAATACGCCTGAAATCGCCGCCGCTGTTCGTTGCAGTCGCTGTTTGCCATATCGGCTTTTAGGTACCAGCCGACATGTTTGCGGGCAATCTTCACTCCCATAAATTCGCCATAAAAGCGATGAAGTGCGTCCAGATGGTCTAACAAAATACACTTAATTGATTCTCGGCTGGGGGGAGCTAATGTATTCCCAGTACGCAAAAAGTGATCTATTTCGCCACATATCCACGGCTGCCCTTGAGCCGCTCTACCCACCATCACGGCATCGGCTCCCGTATACTGTATAACCGCCAAAGCTTTTTGCGGTGAGGTGATGTCACCGTTGGCAATAATAGGTATCGACACGGCTGATTTTATCGCTGCGATGGTGTCGTATTCCGCATCACCATTAAATTTGCAGGCGCGCGTTCTTCCGTGGACAGCCAATGCTGCTATTCCCGCATCCTCAGCAATACGGGCAATGTCAACACCATTGCGATAGTCTGTTGACCACCCCGTCCGAATTTTCAAAGTGACGGGCACGTCAACTGCCGCGATGACGGCGGTCAGGATATCAGTAACCAGCGCGGGGTCTTTCAACAATGCCGACCCTGCCGCTTTCTTACAGACTTTTTTGGCCGGGCACCCCATATTAATGTCTATAATTTGCGCTCCGCGCGCTACATTCATGCTTGCTGCTTCGGCCATCATCGCTGCGTCACCACCGGCAATTTGCACCGAGCGTGGGCCTGTTTCGCCACTGTGATTAAGCCGCTGTTGAGATTTTCGGGTATGCCAAAGGCGCGTATCACTGGTGACCATCTCAGACACCACTAAGCCCGCACCCAGCCGCCGGCATAATTGCCGAAACGGAAGGTCGGTAACCCCGGCCATCGGCGCGAGCACAACGCGACTGGCCAGTTTATAGGGACCTATTTGAAACACATTGCTTCCTGAATCGTAGGCTGGTGACTAAATATGGGCGTATTATAAAACCCCTTTTTTGACGCTAGAATGTCGTCAAAAACGAGGCGCTATGATAATGGTAACTAGCGAATGGATAAAGTGTTATCGCACAACTTTTATACAATTTTTCTGTTGACTTTAATTTTTTGATCGAGAATCCCAGTAAGTAATACCGCGGTGATGCCTCACTCTCTGATTTTTTCGACGTTTCAACCCCCCCTGGGAGAATGAAAGTATAATTCGTAGTTAATGGCTTGTGTGCCTGGATCGACAATCTCTAATGAGATATGCACTGGTTGTCGAACAGGCATAATTTTTCGTCCAGATAACTCTCCGGCTAGGTATTCTTCGGGATAAAAATGACGGCCGGCCACAATGTTGCCACCTAAGTCGGTGAAACGCAGTTCGATAACTGGAAATGGTTGTTTGAAATCGGCGCGGTTTACAAGAACGGCCGCTACGACCAAGGCCTGTTGAATCTTAGGGTGGCTGCGCACTAATAATTTAGAGGACCGAATTAGGCTAACATCACCATTTTTAGGGAGTGTGCAACCCAAGATGGAGCAACCACTCGTCAACGCCGGGCGGTATTTTTCATCGCGGGCAAGTCTATCGAAATTAGCAGCGAGGTATTGCAGCAGCAATAAAACCATGGCGGCAGCAATGCTTACAGTCCAGGCTCTTTTAGCCCATCGACTCGGTCTTGATGCGCTTGTGAACTCGACGGGCTCAGGTTCTATACTGGCCAATAGTGCTTGTTTGTCCTCGTCAAACCGTGCGCCAGCAACCAGGGGTTCATTACCGATAATAAACTCTTCTTGAGCCAGTGACTTGTTATCGTAGTTTTCAATCTTCTGATGGTGTAACTCCTGAGGCGCTGGATCCAGATATTCCTCGGTTATTTCATCTTCAATCAGTTTATTTGCCCAGGCGTCTTCATCGGCGTTGCTGTCGCCTTCGACGCCACTGCGTTCGATGAATGTAGCTGCCACGTCGCCATCTAGGCTGAGCAACGCCTGACTGATATCGTGAAGATCTACGGAGTCAGGTGTTTCCTTTAGCTCATTGTCATCAGTTAGATGTCCGTCATTGGTGTCGCTGCTATTTTTATCGTTGACTCTGGGTGTGTCCATCGTTGAAACGGTATTGCGATCAATATCAAAAATATCGCTATCGTCGCCTGTCAAAGGTGTTTGGTCGGTGTTGGCCGCCATTAGCTCATCAGCGAGTGAATCTAGACTGGTGTCGTCAGCAAAAATATCGTCATCGAAGATATTATCCAGAATATTTTGTCCGTCGGTGTCACTGAATATGGCGTAGTCATCATCATCTGCTGTCAGCTGATCGTCTGTCGATCTGACATCCAAGCCTAATCCCTCGTCATCGGCAATCGGTGATGAGAGTTCAGTGTCAGCAGCCTCAGTGATCGCGGTATTCAATGCTTCGCCACTGATCAAGTCTGAGTCCGTAAGGGCGTTGTCCCTGGCCTGGAATATAGTTAAGCAGGAGCCGCAACGAACTGCACCATTGGCAACATTTAGTTGAGCTTCTGTAAATCTAAATGAAGTGCCACATGAAGGGCACTGGGTGACCTGTGGAGTCATGATGGTTAAATTCCCGCTGAGAGTAGTGACGTCGTGTGCTTAGCTATCCGTCAATGGTTTGTGAATCCGTTTCTATCGCTGCCGCTGGAAGCATCTTACGTATCTTGTAAAGTGTATCGCTTTTTCGAAAAAAAACGAGGACTTATCTCTCTATTGTGAAGAGAATCCAGTCAGCATTGACTGCAACCGGGAGGTCTAGGATCATGAAGTCTTGCGGCCAGATAATCTTACCCAGCCGTCCTCAACAATAGGTTTGTCCATCGAGCACCATTTTTGATAGACATTTAGTAGCTCGTCTGCCTGGCTGGCAATAATGCCTGAAAGAGCAAGCAGGCCTTTGTCCGCGGTCAATTGAATAATCGTGGGTGCGAGTTCTGTCAGCGGCCCCGCGAGAATATTAGCAACGACAATATCGGCCTTAATGCCACTGGGAATCTGGTCTGGTAAATAGGTTTGGATACGGTCGGGATTAATGTGGTTGCGGGTGGCATTGTCTGCGGTGGCGATCAGTGCCTGAGGATCATTGTCGATAGCGATGACATTGCTGGCGCCTAGTAATAGCGCAGCGAGCCCTAATATGCCGGAACCGCAGCCATAATCAATGACTGTTTTACCGTCCAACGGGCAGCTGTCCAGCCACTTCAAACAGAGCGCAGTGGTTGGGTGGGTTCCAGTTCCAAATGCCAATCCCGGATCCAGCATTAGGTTGACCGCATTGGCCTGGGGTGGCTGTTTCCAGCTCGGGCATATCCAAAGGCGTTGGCCAAAACGCATAGGATGGAAGTTTTCCATCCATTCTCGCTCCCAGTCTTTGTCTTCGAGAATTTCCCAGCGATAGTCTGGCAGGTTATCGCCGTAACTGGCTGTCGCTATGAGTATTGCTTGCTCGGTATTAGTGCCCGCGTAAAACAAACCGGTGACGCGGGTATTGTTCCAAAGCGGAGTTTCACCGACCGCAGGCTCCAAAATAGGTTGGTCAGCACTATCTTCAATGGTGACGGAAACAGCCCCTGCGGACAACAAGGCGTCTTCTATGGCTTCGGTCTGTGTGTTAGTCGTACTGACACGTAGCTGTAACCAGGACATGGGTATGATGCTCCATTATTGGATGTTCGAAAGCTGAGATCAGGTGGTGTTTACACCCTTGTCTACTGGGTAGGACTCTTGCGAGAGCTGCTTATCGTCGTTATGTCTGCCGGGCTGTTGGCATTGTGCTGCGATGCTTGGGTTGTGGTGTTTCGACTAATACGTACGGATTCCTCTCCCTCTTTAATCTCAATTTCATTGATATTGGACTCTTCCAGCAACTCTATGAGCTTTTTAACTTTACGTATATCCATGGACCGTCTCTTTATTGTTTTTGATGCCGACTCACGTCTGCCAACAGAATCGTGTGTCTAGCCTTCGACTCGGGTGATAGCCGCTTGCAAGGCCAGTAAGTAGCCTTCGCTGCCTAGTCCGCTGATAACACCTTCGGCTATATCTGACAGATAAGACCGTTGTCGAAATTCTTCTCGTTTATGCACATTAGAGATGTGGACTTCGATAAAGGGAATGCCGACACCCAATAAAGCATCCCTCAGGGCAATGCTGGTGTGGGTAAATGCCGCTGGATTAAAGATAATGAAGTTAATGCCTTCCTGCCGTGCTTCATGGATACGCTCGATCAGTTCATACTCGGCATTACTTTGCATCGACAGCAGATGATGCCCGGAGGCGGTAGCGGCATCACTTAATTCACGATTGATGTCGTCAAGGGTCGCCGCACCATAGACATCTGGTTCTCGGCTACCGAGTAGATTCAGATTGGGTCCGTGTAGTACCAGTATCGATGCCATAGTGTTTGCCTTGCCGTTGCGACCATCAGTAGATTGATAGTAATTATTAAGCCTAATTAGATGTTATGCAAATTTAGCGAAAATAGCAGCAAAGTTAGTGAATTTTGCTGCAAATAGAAGACAGTTAGAACAATAGCGGGGCTCTAGCGCAGGGTTAAACCGGCTTTGGACGCGGTTGCTTCATTGATCGCTTGTAACACGGTCTCAGTGGTGAGGATTTGTGGCAGTATTTTTCCTCTGTCGGCGTTGTCGTTGGCAAACATAATGTAAAGAGGTATACCGTTGCGCCCGTATTCCTTTAACAAGGCGGTGATTTGGCGGTCGCGGTTAGTCCAGTCACCTTTTAAGTAGGCGATACCCGAAGATTCCATCGCCTGTCTTACTGTGTCGGTACTCAATACTGCTCGCTCATTGGCAAGACAGGTGATACACCAATCGGCAGTGATATTAATAAATACCGCTTTCTCCTGCGCTCTTAACTCACTGAGTTTCTCGGGGCTATAGGTACGCCAAGACTGATCTGAACCATCGACAAGCTGAGTTTTCGGCTCTAATAGAGAGCTGGCCAGTATCACCAACGCGACGGTTGCACAACTGACTGCGATTGCGCGCTTAACGATTCCCCCCCGCCAAAGCCAAATCGCTAAAGTAATCAACACGCAGCCGAGCATTAGCAGGGCCATGCCGTTGACCCCGGTCTGATTACCAACAACCCAAGACAGCCACACTGCAGTTGCGTATAAGGGAAATGCCAACAGTTGTTTGAGTTGATCCATCCAAGGACCAGGCCGTGGTATTTTGGCGAGTAGTTTAGGTGAATAGCTCAGCAGTAATACTGGCAATGCCATCCCAAAACCCAGCGCTGCAAATACCGATAGGGCGACGAAGGTAGGCTGGGTGACAGCAAATCCCAGAGCAGTCCCCATGAAAGGTGCAGTACAGGGGCTGGCAACAACCGTTGCAAGAATTCCCGTAAAGAAACTACCGCTGTAACCTGTTTTTTGTGTCAGGCCGCCTCCCAGATTCATAATCCGGCCACCAAACTCGACGAAGCCAGATAGACTTAGCCCCATGACGAAAAAAAGATACGTCAATGCCGCCACAAACCACGGCGATTGCAAATGAAACCCCCAGCCAATGGCCTCGCCCGCAGCCTGCAATGACACCAATATTGCCGCGACAGCAACAAAGCTCAACACCACTCCACTCGTATAGGCGAGGCCATGTACGGACTGAGAGCGATCCCTGTCATTGGCAAAAGCGAGCACTTTCAGACTCAATACCGGAAATACGCAGGGCATAAGGTTCAAAATTGCCCCGCCTATAAGCGCTAATAACAACATAGCTGGAAGACTGCCAAAATCAGCTGTTTTTTGATCGCTAGGCCGCTGATTATCGATCGATGATTTCTCCCTAGCTGAACTCATTACCGCGACAGAGAGTTCAGCAGGGTCAAGTTGGAAGTGTTGCGTATAAGGAGGGTAGCAGAGTCCTGCATCGGCGCAGCCCTGACTAGTCACTGCCAATTGCAGCTGGGTACTCGTGGGGATTGGACCAAGGACTATATCGGCGTTGTGATAATACACTTCAACATCACCAAAATACTCATCGTGCTTTTCGAGCCCGGCGGGAATAGTGATGCCCGCTTCCACGATACCGTTTTCATCGGTTAATTCGACACTAAAGCCATGCCGATAGAGATAATAACCGTCGCTAATCTGCCAGTTAAGCCGCAGATGTCCGTCCGGTTGAAATTCTGCGTTGAGGATATAGGCGTCCTCAACCGATAAAAAATCATCCTCGATAACGAGCCCTTCTGCTGTGATGACGTTCGACACTGCTGAGGATGGTCGATCGAAGATATCTTGGGCGACAACACCAGAAGCCTGAAGAAAAAGAGCCATTAATAGGCATTGTAGAAAGATTAACCGCATGGAATCCTTGATTGTTATTAACCGTGTAACGTGTATTTGGCCGATAAATGGGCCTTCAGTTCCTCGGTATAGAGGAACTGTCCCCAGCGGCTGTACGTGTAAATTTTTACTGATAAGTACAATTGTATAACATATTGTTTTTATTGCTGACAATTGCTTCATAATTGGCGTTTTTAGTCCGGTAATTATTGTGATCAGTACAGCATGTTTAGCTCTGATAAGGCGATATTGTATAGCTGCAGTCTGCTGCATGTTACTGCCTGCCTGCGCTGCAGTCACTCCCGATCCGCCGCCAGAGGTAGTTCCCATACCTGAGCCACAACCGGATCTGGCTGCGTTAAGACGTGCTGAAGCAGCCAGTAAGCGACATCAATTGAGAATATTACTGGCAAGCGCGGAGCGAGCACTTGCCAGTGATCGACTGACCATCCCTGAAAATGACAATGCTTATAGCTGGTATCTGCAGGTTATGGCTATCGATGAAGCCAATGCAGAAGCTCACTGGGGGGTCTTGCAGATTACCGAGCGATATCTGCAGCTTGCGGAACAGGCTTTTAGCCGGGGTAGTAAGGGTAAAGGCGAGTTGATGCTTCAAAGGGCTCTGTCGATTGCAGCAACTGTCGAGCAAGCAGAATCGGTGCGCTCGCGGTTTAAAGCTCAACCCTCTGAACGAGAATTCCTGTTGGCAACTGCTGATTTGACCGTCCGCAATGATATAATCGCTGCGCGTCTCGTTGAGTTGGCCCAGATAGCAAGAAAAGCACAGTCGCGTTTGCTTATAGTTGCCAGAAACGACGCAGAAGGACGTTGGATTTACCGTAAAATGCGGGAAGCGGTCGATGGTCACCGTCTGCGTGGTAACATCGAAATAGGGTCGGTGCCTCGAATTGTATTATTAGATTTAGGAGTGGGTGGTGTTAAGAAATAAGATAGCGAGCTTGGTCGTCAGTATGGTGTTGTCGGCAATGTCGTCAGCGGAACTTCGTATTGAGGAGGGTTTCGTTCGAGGGCTTCCACCGGGGCAGCAAACGACCGCTGCATTCATGCGCTTGGTAAATGACGGCGACAGCGACACAACCATCATCGCTGCCTCTAGTGATAGTGCGGACCGAGCAGAGATACATGCGCATACTCATCGTGATGGCATGATGAGTATGCAGCGAGTTGATAGTATTGTTGTCCCAGCCAAGTCGGAATTTGTGCTGGAACCTGGCGAGCACCACTTGATGTTAATCAATTTACACCAACCATTGAATGAAAGTGATAAGGTCTATGTGGAACTGCAGACTGCGGCCGGTGACAAAATCAACGCGATATTACCTGTGCGAAGTGTCTTAAACGAGCACAAGCACCATTAGTTTTTCGCTGAAATAAATATGGGATTTGATCGAGGTGTATATGGATTGGCAGGCGATTAAAGAACGACTCGTGGTTTGGCGCGAAGACAGATTTGATACTGCGACTGAGAGTAACTTAACAAAAGTTGTGCTGATAGTGGCTGCAGTCTATTTGTTGCTTGCGATATCCGTTGGTATGTATTGGTCAATGATGCCCGCGCAGTTTCCGGTGCAAGAGAATGCGATCGTTATGGCAGAACGAAGCCAGCAATCTGTTGCGGTTGGATCGACAACAACTGCCGCATTGATTCAAGTGATATCGACATTGCTGGACAAACCTGGAGGCTTTATGAGTAACGACGTAATGCCGCCAGGACTCTGGTTAGACAATATCAAAAACTGGGAATATGGCGTTCTCATTCAGTCACGGGATTTGACGCGAGCGCTGCGGGAAAGTTTTAGTCGTTCTCAGTCCCAATCGAAAGAGGATTTAGATTTAGGAAAAGCAGAGCCCAGCTTAAATTTTTCAAGCGACAGCTGGACTTTGCCGGCCTCTGAATCTGAATATAAGTCGGCGGTCAAACATTTGAATCGTTATTTAGTGCGGCTGGAGGATACCGGTAACTCAGGTTCGCAGTTCTATGCGCGGTCGGATAATCTGAGATATTGGCTGGCCATCGTCGAGAGTCGTCTTGGTAGTCTATCGCAGCGCCTTAGTGCGAGTGTTGGAAAGCGTAGGCTGAACACGGATTTGGCTGGTGATTCTGCAGCGCAGCAGTCTACCTCTGCTCCTAGTGAGTTGGAAATAAAAACGCCTTGGACTGAGATTGATAACGTGTACTACGAGTCCCGTGGCACATCGTGGGCGCTGTTGCATTTTCTTCGTGCTATTGAAGTTGATTTTCATGAAGTATTGAAAAAGAAAAATGCGCTGGTGAGTTTGCAGCAAATTATTCGAGAGCTGGAAGCAACGCAACAGACGGTTTTTAGTCCGATGATTTTAAATGGCAGCGGCTTCGGTGTATTGGCTAATCACTCGCTGGTTATGGCTTCCTATATTTCTCGTGCTAATACTGCAATTATCGAGTTGCGGGATCTGCTGTCTCAGGGTTAGGAGATGCTATCTACTAACTTTAGCCGAATTGATTATGTTCCGCCGTACTGCGCTAAAATCATTATGATTAAATTCAAAGAGCATTATTGATGAAAAAAACACTACTGTTAATAACACTATTTTTACTAGTCGCCTGTGCTTATAGCCCACAGCAAATCACCATAAACCCAAGCGTCGATACTAGCGCAGAAGATTATGGCCGAGGGCGCCCTGTACAAATAGTGGTTGAAGACCATCGCGCCGTCAAAGAATTGGGCAGTAGAGGTGGGGTCTATAAAGACACGAGTTTGATAACGATCGGAAACAGCATCACCGAAGCTATTGCAGGAGCCGCTGAGGCAAGATTGGCTATTCAGGGTTTTAATACCAATAGTATTGATGCCGATGCCGCGACAGTAAAAATAATTATTGACAGTTTGAGCTATGATACCCCTGTGCAGTCGGTGGGAAAAAAAATAAAGTTGGATGCTATTTTGAAACTTGAAATGACTGCGGGAAATGAACTTTATACGGGTCAGTATAAAAGCAGTACTGAGCGCAAAACGGTAGTGACTCCCAGCATGGAGAGTAATGAAGAAATGGTTAATGCGATTATATCCAGTACCTTAAATCGACTGTTTGCTGATCCAAAACTGAAAGCCTTTCTCAGTAACATATAGACTAAAACTACTCAATGGAGAGTCAGCAAGGTTTTGTTTTAACACGACAATGGCGAGACAGTCGCGCTGGTGTCGAGCTTGAATATTGGCTTGCTTCTGATCAGGGCCCTGTTCAAATATTTCCTCCTATACAGAAATCTGTTCTCTTCCTCCCACGTGATCAAAAAAAAGCTAGCGAACTTCTACTGAAGAGCTTCTCCGGATGGACTTGCGCCGATGTCGCAATGCATGACTTTGACTTGCAACCGGTTTTTGCCTGCTATTTTCTATCGCAGAGAAATTTGCGAGCGGCTAGAGATTGTCTGTTGGCCGCCGGACTTAAACCCTATGAGTCCGATATCAACCCCCATGATCGATTTTTGATGGAGCGTTTCATCAAAGGCTCGGTACAGTTTAGCGGCGAAAAAAAGACTGTTTCCAACTTTCAAACTGTCAGCAATGCAGTTATGAAGACCAGTAATTTTCTGCCGGCTTTGAAAACGATATCCCTCGATATCGAAACAGCAATGGACAACATTACACTGTATTCCATTGGACTTTATGGCCGGGAAAAGGGTGAAGATTATCGGCTTGTCTTGATGGTTTCCGACTATTGGATAGCTGACGATGTCGAGTTTTTCGCCGATGAAAAATCACTATTGCTGAGGTTTTTTGACTGGCTGTCGGATTACGATCCCGACATTATTATCGGCTGGAATATTGTTAATTTTGATATGTGGTTTTTGGAGAGGGTTTGCCAGAAATATCATATTCCCTTTCGTTTGGGACGAGGCCGCAGGGGTCGAGAGGCTACGCCACACTGGCGATTGTTGGACGATGATGGTGATAGACGGGCAATGTCAGTGCCAGGGCGAGTGGTGCTTGATGGTATTGAGCTGTTAAAAGCCGCCTTCTATCAGTTTGAGAGTTTTTCGCTCAATACAGTGGCAACGGAGTTATTAGGCGACGGAAAACTTATTCACGGCAGTGGTCGCGGTGAGACTATCACGGATCTGTTTACCAGCGATAAACTGGCCTTGGCAGATTATAACATTCAGGATTGTCGGCTGGTTTTGGATATTTTTGACAAGACCAAGTTAATAGATTTTGCTATTGCCAGAACGCGGATTACCGGTCTTCCCTTGGATAGAATAGGGGGCTCTGTTGCCTCATTTGATTTTCGCTATCTGCCTTTGCTGCATCGCAAGGGTTATGTTGCACCGAATGGTCATTTGTCCGACGAAATTGAACATAGCCCCGGTGGTTTTGTAATGAATTCTCAACCCGGGATTTATAAGAATGTCGCTGTGCTAGATTTTAAGAGCTTGTATCCTAGCATTATTCGTAGCTTTAAAATCGACCCTCTAGGCCTAGCAATTGGTTTGAATCAGGAGCTGGATCAATCCGACATGGTGCCAGGTTACAATGGTGCATGGTTTTCAAAAACCGACAGCATTCTACCGGATCTTATTACCGATCTGTGGCAGTTACGTGATCAAGCAAAGGAGAACCAGGACACCGCGCTTTCTCAAGCGATAAAGATCATTATGAACTCTTTCTATGGTGTCCTTGGAACGGGTGGCTGTCGTTTTTTTGATTCGCGCTTAGCCAGCTCGATAACTCGCCGAGGGCATCAGATTATTCAACAAACTGCAGTATTTATTGAACAGCAGGGATGGCCCGTCATCTATGGCGATACCGATTCTGTTTTTGTCTGGTTTAAGGATATCGACGATCCCGATCAGGCTTCCAGTTACGCCAAGCAGCTGGAATCTCAGCTGAATCATTGGTGGCATGAGACGCTATCGAAAGACTACGGTATTGATAGCGCACTGGAAATAGAGTTCGAAACACTTTATCAGCGATTTTTAATGCCGACTGTCCGAGGTTCAGATCAAGGAAGCAAGAAACGTTATGCTGGCGTGGTATGGAAGAATGGCAAGCCGCAACTGGTTTTTAAGGGTCTGGAAAGTGTGCGTACAGATTGGACCAGATTGGCTAGAGACTTTCAGTCTGAGCTGTACCGCCGAATATTCTTTGATGAACCCTATCGCGATTTCATCAAAGAAACTGTCCAGCAAGTAATGGCTGGAGACCTTGATGGCAAACTGGTATACCGCAAGCGTCTGCGTAGAAAAATAGATGATTATCAAAAGAACGTGCCACCGCATGTGCAGGCAGCAAGAAAAGCAGTGGCCGCCGGAGAAAAAATACGACGGGGAGATTGGGTAGAATATGTTATAACAATTAATGGTTCTGAACCTGTTAACAGTCAGGTTTCTCAAGTTGACTACCAGCACTATATTGACAAACAGCTGGCGCCTGCTGCAGACGGGATTTTGTATTTTTTCCAGGATAGCCTTGCGGCAATTACCGATCAACAAATGGGGTTATTTGGATAATGGCAAGTGCGGGATTATTAGCATTAATTGACGATATAGCAACTTTGTTAGATGACGTATCAATACTGACAAAGATTGCGGCAAAAAAAACGGCTGGAGTATTAGGGGACGACCTTGCCTTAAATGCAGAGCAGGTTTCAGGCGTTCGCGCAGATCGTGAGCTGCCGGTAGTCTGGGCCGTTGCCAAAGGATCGGCCAAGAATAAACTGATCCTTGTGCCAGCGGCCTTATTGCTGAGCGCTTTTGTTCCCTGGATTATTACGCCACTGTTAATGTTAGGTGGTATCTATTTGTGTTTTGAGGGTTTTGAAAAAGTCGCACACAGTCTATTTCATCGTGTTGATAGCGGTGACGTAGAGCATCAGGCCTTAATCCAGAAACTAAGTGATCCAGCATTTGATAGGGTGGCTTTCGAAAAAGAAAAGATTAAGGGCGCAATACGAACTGATTTTATTCTGTCTGCTGAGATAGTTGTCATCGTCTTGGGAACGGTTCAGAATTCAACGTTTGGCCAGCAGGTATTTGTTGTTTCTTTGATTGCCGCGGTGATAACCGTTGGAGTCTATGGTCTGGTTGCCGGTATTGTTAAGCTGGATGACGCGGGAATGCACCTGATGGCATCAAAAGTTTCTGGTACAGTGGGGCGAGCTATTCGAGCGTTTGGCCGATTTATCTTGAACGTCTGTCCTTATCTAATGAAAACATTGTCCGTTGTGGGCACTGCTGCGATGTTTTTAGTTGGCGGCGGTATTCTGGTCCATGGCGTTCCCGGCGCCCTCAGCGCGCTACATTATTTCATGGAATTTTTTCTAGCCACCCCGCTATTAGCGGATTCACCAGAGTGGCTTATCGTCAATCTGTTCAATGCGATCTCGGGTATTATTGCAGGCGGTGTGGCGGTGACGATAATGACATTATTTGTTGGGTCAAAGTCGGCTGCGAGCAAATAGAAAACCGTGCGCAGTCGATTTTTGTGCATATTGCTATGCAGTTCGTTAAGCGTTAAATTTGCCAGCAGTAGAATGAGTAATGATAATAACAACACTGACTAAGGAAAAATCATAATGAAGTTATTCAATTCAATGGGACCTAACCCAAAAGTAGTTCGTATGTTCGCAGTCGAATGTGGAGCCGATCTTGAACTACACGAAGTCGATCTGATGGCTGCAGAGAACCGTCGGGACGAGTATTTGAAACTCAATCCTGCAGGCCAATTACCCGCTTTACAGATAGATAGTGGGGAGATTATTTCGGAAATTACCGCAATTTGCGAGTATCTTGACGAAGTCACTGGGCCATCGGAGTTAATTGGAACGTCTCCTGCGCAGCGTGCAGAAACCAGAATGTGGGCACGAAGAATTGATCACGGTATTTTAGAAAATTTGGTCAATGCATTTAGATATGCTGAAGGAGAGGCGATATTCAAAGATCGCATGCGACTTCTTCCGCAGGCTGCCGACGATTTAAAAGCTTTGGCACAAGAGAAAGTGACGTGGTTGGATGGGCTGATGGAAGGGAAAAACTACATCTGTGGCGATCGTTTTACTCTTGCTGACATTCTCTTGTTTGTATTTTTGGAGTTTGGTAGTCAAGTAGGACAGCCGCTAAATGAAAATAATAAGAATATAGCGGCGTGGTATAAGCGAGTCAGCGAGCGTGCAAGTGCCGGTGCCTAGGCATTAGTTGAATCAATGGGCGGAGTCCGCCCCTTGATTTTCTATAGCATCAGGCTTAGTGTTTCGGCTATGCCGGTGCATTGTCCAAACTGTGTTTGAGGGTGCGCGTGCACATGTAATAGTGAAAAGCGCACCACACGTTGACCATAATGGTTAGCGACAACGCATAGCGAATGGCGTCAGTTGCATACTTTGGCTCCAACATATCTGCAGCCCACCCCGTCAGAATGGGACCTAATCCCAGCCCAATTAAATTAAGCACAAAAAACAATACCGCCGATGATAATGCCCTCATGCGCAGCCCAACCATGCCATGGGTCATTGCAATACAGGGAGCAAGATAGAAACCGCCGAAAAATACGGGTATAAGCCACGACAGTGTTGCAGACATGCCATTGTCCATTACTAGAAAAGTGATCAACGCAAAGGGGATTGCGGCTATGGTTGAGATAAAGGGTATCCAGATATACCAGTTTTTATTATTGGTTTTGTTGGCCATTGTGTCAGAGAGCCAACCACCTGCCAGTGTTCCTGCCAACCCGCCTATGCCCGCGACCAGCCCATAGTATTTACCAATATCAATGGTTGGCATATCGTGGACCCGGCTCAAGAAAATTACCATAAAGTTACCAACGCCGTAGGTCACAAAAGCGTGGAGAGCGCAGGCAAATGATAGGTGCCGGAACGCTTTCCGTGACCACAGCAAGGCTAACACTTCCTTGAATGAGGTTTCTTCGGTATCACTTCGCGCTTCAGAAAACCCTCTGGGTGGTTCCAAAACTGTCAGTCTTAATAAAATAGCTAACAATACGCCTGGCAAGCCGACAACCACGAAGGCAACGCGCCAATCAAACCATTGCACCAAATAAGCGCCACCAACATAACCAACAAGAATACCGCCATAGACGCCCAGTGAGTAAATTGACAGCGCTGTTGCCCGCTCAGATACCGGAAAAATATCTGAGACCATCGAGTGCGCCGGTGGGCTGCCACCAGCCTCGCCAATACCGACGCCAAACCTTGCAGCAAAGAGTTGCCAAAAATTCTGTGCTGAACCACAGAGCGCAGTAAATAGACTCCAGACAGTTACCGATACGGCAATCACATTGCGGCGTTGTCCCTTGTCAGCCATGCGGGCAATCGGAATGCCAAAGACACAATAGATCGCGGCAAAGGCAATACCAGACAACATGCCATATTGTGTCAGCGTGAGATCTAAGTCTTCAATGATGTATTCAGATAAGATAACGATGATTTGTCGGTCAACAAAATTGAAAACATAAATCAGCGTAAGTACGGCCAGCGCATAATAACGATAGGACTTTTTTTGATAGGCTTTATGCGCAGCGGTTTGCTCGGGTAAATCTGTGGAACTTGTGGAAGGTTGGGACATAACGGTGCAAATCCTTGTCGAAAACGGTTTATTATTATTAGACTACAAGATAGTTCCGGAAGCTAATACTACGAGACAGCGATGGTAGTAGCAATAATTAGCTCGGGTGCTGTTGAAATTCACCGTGGTAATGTTCGAAGTGAGGAAATCGATCTTGTCACTTCATTGCGAAACTAACGACAGTGAGTTTCTCGTTTTCTATAGGCTCTGCCAATGATAGTATTCCCTCACTTTCCGAGGAGAATATAATGAGAAGAGCTGCAATTGTTAGACCGCTACGCACACCTGTTGGTAAATATTTGGGGAGTTTGCAGTCGCTGCAAGCTGAGGACTTAGGTGCGATAGTCATTAAAGAGCTGGTCTCTCGTTCCGGTGTTGACCCTGATAGAATCGAAGAAGTTGTTTTTGCACAGGGTTACCCTAGTGGTGAAGCGCCCTGTATTGGTCGGTGGGCTGGGCTAGCTGCGGGTCTGCCATTACATGTTTCGGGAACACAAATAGATCGGCGTTGTGGCAGTGGTCTGCAAGCTATCGCTAATGCGGCGATGATGGTTCAAACCGGTGTGGCTGATGTGGTGATCGCCGGTGGTGCTGAAAGTATGAGTAATGTCGAATACTACACCACCAGTATGCGCGGTGGAGCACGCTCTGGATCGGTAACAATGCACGACCGGCTGCAGCGAGGGCGGGTAAGGTCACAGCCGGAAGCTCGATTCGGAAAAATTTCCGGGATGATTGAAACCGCAGAGAATCTGGCAACAGAATATAACATCAGCCGGGAGGCCGCTGATGAATATGCGGTTTTATCGCAGCAGCGGGCAACAGCGGCCTGGGCTGCCGGGAAATTTGATGATGAGCTAGTTCCTGTGTCAGTGCCGCAGCGAAAAGGTGATCCAATCATTGTCGACATAGACGAAGGCTTCAGGAGTGATGCCACTATGGAGTCCATGGCCAGACTCAAGCCGCTCACTGAGGGAGGTATTGTCACTGCGGGTAATGCTTCGCAACAAAATGATGCCGCCGCTGCATGTTTGGTGGTTGCTGAAGATAAGTTGGCAGAGCTGAACCTGGAGCCGATGGGTTATTTGGTAGGCTGGGCTGCCGCTGGCTGCCACCCCGCAACGATGGGCATAGGCCCTGTTCCCGCGGTGGAAAAATTAATGCAGAGGACAGGTATCACTTGGAAAGATATAGATCTGGTCGAGTTGAATGAAGCTTTCGCCTGTCAGGTTCTTTCGGTTCTGAAGGGTTGGGACTGGCACGACAGTGATAAACTGAATGTTAATGGCTCGGGAATTTCATTGGGCCACCCAATCGGAGCGACGGGGGGACGTATTCTTGCGACAATGCTCCATGAGCTGCACCGTAGGCAGGGTAAGTACGCACTGGAAACTATGTGTATCGGTGGCGGGCAGGGTATTGCCGCGTTGTTCGAACGAGCGTAATAACCCGCCGAAATGGGATTGTCTTTATCAATCCCATTCCTTTGAATGTTGAGTTGTTAAGTCGAAAAAGCGAGAAATATTCCGCGTGAAATTTGAACAAGATGTTTGTGGAGGTGGGGGTTTTTGCGGCTACAAGGCGGCTCCCGAGCCAAAAAAAAATGGCGAAAGAACTGAAGGAGCTGGCAACCCAAGCTCCGTTTTCGACAAATGCCCACCTCGGGCATCTTTATGGAGTCACCGGTGAGTCGTCATACAGCGTTAAAACTACTATTCATTTGCACCCACAACCGCTGCCGGAGCATTTTGGCTGAGGCAATTACTAACCAGTTTGGCGCGGGTCGGTTGGTAGCAAAATCGGCGGGCAGTCAGCCCGCAGATCGGGTGCATCCACTATCGTTAAAGTATCTGGCAGAGGCGGAAATCAACGCCGAGGGTTTATGCAGTCAATCGTGGGATGATTATGAAAGTTGGCAACCGGACGTGGTTATAACTGTGTGTGATTCTGCAGCGGCAGAGCCATGCCCATTATGGTTTGGCCAATCGCGCAGGGTACACTGGGGGCTTGCTGACCCTTCACGATTAGACGCTAATCAAGAAGACATTGCCACTGCGTTTCTTCACACCATTGATCTTTTAAAACATCGGATTTTGTCTTTGCTCGACTATGATCTGAACGATTTAAACGCCGGTGATCTTGAAGATTTGTTAAAAAAAATAGCAGCCAAATGAAATAGGAAAAAATACCATGGGAATTTTTGAGCGCTACCTGAGTGTGTGGGTGGGTCTTTGCATTTTGTTGGGTGTAACGTTCGGTAATGTCTTTCCTTCCATATTTGCTCTGGTGGCTACCTGGGAGTATGCCCATGTAAACCTGCTAATCGCCGTACTGATTTGGTTGATGATTTATCCAATGATGGTACAAGTCGATTTTGCGTCGATTAAAAATGTCGGAAAAAAACCGAAAGGCCTAATACTAACGTTAATCGTAAACTGGGTTATTAAACCCTTTACCATGGCAGGATTAGGGTGGCTGTTTTTTCACTATATCTTTGTCGATTGGGTTGATCCAGAAACAGCCAACGAATATATTGCCGGAATGATTCTACTTGGCGTCGCGCCATGTACGGCAATGGTATTCGTATGGAGTCAGTTAACGAAGGGTGACCCTAATTACACCCTGGTTCAAGTGTCGGTAAATGACATTATCATGATATTTGCTTTTGCGCCGATTACGGCTTTTTTGTTAGGTGTCACCGACATTACTGTCCCTTGGGAAACACTGTTATTGTCGGTTGTTCTTTACGTTGTTTTACCGTTAGTCGCTGGTTTTTTAACGAGAAAATACTTACATAATCAGGTTGCCCCGCTTGTTGATCAGCTCAAACCGCTGTCAGTCATTGGCTTGCTAGCGACAGTAATGCTGCTTTTTGGCTTCCAGGCTGAAACGATTATCAGTAAGCCGCAAAGTATTGTAATGATTGCGATTCCGTTGATTATTCAAAGCTATGGTATTTTTTTCCTTGCCTATTTTGCCGCCAAAGCGCTGCGCTTGACCCATAACATTGCGGCACCGGCGGCGTTGATAGGTACGAGTAACTTTTTCGAGCTTGCTGTAGCCGTCGCGATTTCGCTGTTTGGTTTGCATTCTGGCGCTGCTTTGGCAACTGTGGTTGGCGTCTTGGTTGAAGTGCCGGTGATGTTGTCGCTAGTGAAATTCGCCAATAGCACCCGTCATTGGTTCAATAGTGATGCATAATTTTATAAATCCCTATAGTCTCCCTTCATTAACCTCTCATTAGCAAGGATCTTCATATGAACATAGCAGTTGTTACAGGAACCAGTACCGGTATTGGATTTGAGACCAGCCTGCATCTCGCGCGAAATGGTTATTATGTTTTTGCCGGAATGCGTAATACTAAAAAAGCACAACCATTAATTGATGCTGCAGCTGCAGAGTCACTGGCGGTTGAAGTGATAGAAATGGATGTAACAGACGGTGGTTCCCTGAATGGTGCTTTCGACATTATCAATGCTAAAGGTCAGGTATCCCTGCTGGTAAACAATGCAGGTATTGGCGGGGCTTCGCCTTTAGAACTGACACCGGAAGACGAGCATCGGCAAATATTTGAGACAAATTATTTCGGTACCATCGCTTGTATTCAAAAAGTTTTGCCTGCCATGCGTGAGCAAGGTAAAGGTGATATTGTCAATATTTCTTCAATTGTCGGTATTTTGGCAACGCCTAATCAGCTTGCCTATTCTGCGTCCAAATGGGCGGTCGAAGGCGCGACAGAAGCCCTAGCGCATGAAGTCTATCGTTTTGGCGTGCGTGTTTATTGTGTGGAGCCCGGTGTTGTAGCCACTAATATTTTTGATAATTCCGCGGAGATGACACGGTACGATAAAACATCGCCGTACCAGCCAATTATGAGGCGCAACGGCAAGTTGTACAGTGCCGGCTTCAAAGCACCAGCATCGCCGCAGCAGGTTGCAGCTGCTATTTTGACCGCGGTCACCCAGCAAGACTATCAGTTTCGCTGGCCTGTGGGCGTTGATGCTGATGGCATTTGTGCTGGTCGGCCTAAAATTGCAGCTGAACAATGGATTAAAATGGGTGATGAAATAACGGATAGTGAGTACGACAGCTTGTTTGAAGAACATTTCAATATCAAGCTATAGCAATCGAAAGCACTCTTATAGCGATAACGTCAAACTGTGCTAAATAGCCCCGCCTGCAATTGCAGCTAAAGCCTGGAAGCCTATCAGTGCTTGGGGTTGAACATGGACCGGCTCGTTAGGCCGCCGACTAAAGCCTGCATCGAAATGAACAGGCTGTCGGCGTCACTGCGGGTATAGTCTTCCTCTTTGTGAAAGTAGTTGGGCAGATCGCGGCCGCAGCGATCGACACAGATTACTATGAACGTTTTGTGCGATAGTAAAAAATATTATTATCCATCGCTGCCGGCGGTTATTGTCGAAATAAAAGTTATAGATAGCCGGGGATCGGCACTGGAAACTACGTCGAGTCGTTTTTTATCAAGCATGCTTTTGAGACGTCTCGTGTCTGTCACCCTGTTTGAATAGGTCTATTTCAATGAAAAAAGAAACTAAAAATAAGCGCTGCAAGCAGCTTGCTAGTTTATTCATGGCATTCAGTTATAGCCTTTTTTCTTTGACGGCTATGAGCGCAGATTCGATTCAATCCAGTGCTCTTTACAGCACTTATTCTGGCGGTGACATCATTACCATGGAGCAGACGCAACCAAAAGCCGAGGCGGTGGTTACAAGCACGGACGGAAAGATAGTTTTTGTCGGAGACAAAGCAGATGCAGATAAAAAATTTCCTAACTCCGATCAGTTCAATTTAGATGGCAAAACGCTGATGCCGGGTTTTATTGAACAGCATTTGCATCCTATACTCGCGGCGTTAACATTAAGCATCCCAGTTATTGCTCCCGAGGAATGGAAACTTCCAAATAAAGTCTGGCCGGCGGTACTCGGCAATGAGAACTATATTCGCGCACTGACCAATGCTGAAGCAGCAATGAAAGACAGCCTACAAAATGCAAATGGAGAAATTTTATGGACATGGGGTTACAACAGTTATTTTCATGGTGAAATAAGCCGGGACATATTGGATCGAATATCGGCAACTCGACCGATTGCTGTGTGGCATCGGTCGGCTCATGAATTTTATCTCAACTCAGCAATGGTTGATCGGCTGCAGATTACCCAGCAAGACATTGATAAAACAGGATCTTCAGTGGCACGGCAAATAGACTTAAGACGAGGTCATTTTTATGAAAGTGGATCAATGATCTATTTACTGCCCAAGCTGTTTGAACATCTCGCTACCGCCGAGCGAATGGTCTTTGGTTTGAAGCAAATGGTTGAATTACTGCATATGCGAGGGATCACCGCCTATAACGAGCCAGGAGCTTATATTCCACCTGATGCCGTTGGACTTTACACAGCCATTCTGGGTGCTGACTCAACGCCGATGTACTCATTTTTTACCCCAGAGAGCAAACTACCTTACTATCGCGCAGGGAAGGAGGGTGTTGCCGCCGAGGTGGAAAAATCCACTCAAATTTTTCCTGAAACCGGTAAGGTTCGTTTTTTTGACAAACAAGTGAAAATACTGATGGACGGTGCAATTATCTCGCAATTGATGCAAATGAAAGAGGGTTATATTGACGGTCATCAGGGAGAGTGGATTCAAAATCCGCAAGAAGTTGAGGCGATCACCAAAATTTTTTGGGAGAAAGGTTACCAGATCCATGTTCATGTGAATGGCGATTTAGGCGTAGAAGAAATCATTAAAATTCTTAAGAAACGGCAGCAAGAATTCCCCAGAGAGGACCATCGGTTCACCCTTGTCCATTTCGCTAATTCCACCGATGACCAAATTCGTGAGCTGAAAAAGTTAGGGGCAATTATTAGCGTCAATCCTTATTATGTGACGGGTTTCGGTGAGAAATTTGGTGAGCTTGGCCTAGGTGAAGAGCGAGCTCACGCCATGGTTAGGCTGGCGACAATTGAAGCGGAAAATATATCGGTCTCACTGCATTCTGATTTGCCGATGGCCCCCGCTGACCCGCTTTTTCTGGCCTGGAGCGCCGCAACGAGACGTACTAATAGCGGGCAAATTCTACGTGCTGATTTGGCGCTGTCGAGAGACGCAGCCCTGCGAGCGATCACTATTAATGCGGCTTATTCTTGGCAAATGGAAGAGTCTTTGGGGAGCATAAAGGTCGGTAAAATTGCAAACTTTACAATTTTACAGCAAAACCCTTATAGCGTAGAGCTAGAGATGTTAAAAGACATACCAGTGTATGGAACTGTTTTCGAAGGAACGTTATTTCCGGTTCGGCAGCAAACTCAGCAATAGGCTATTTCGCTGTAACAATGTTTAATGCCGTATGCAGTTTTTCTGATGTCTTTGATATTGAATTTGTTACGGAGTTATTTTTTGACAGTTGATTACAGCGGTGCAGCGAAATGCCGACGATTCCTAGCGTTTTTATGTGAAATATTTTTCGGTGATCGATATTCGTCAGTTTTTTCACCGGCCCTTTTTGCATACTCTAGAGTGAGAGTATAAGCCAAAATAAAACCGATGGATCCTTATCCAGCGACATTATCAAAGACCCTTCTTAAAGGGTTTAAAAAGGGTCTTTGACTCGGTGGTAAAAACAGTAGGCTCAGCGAACAAGGTCGAAATCAGGTTTATCCAGAGACCGAATCTCAATGGGTTTGAGATTATCAAGACAGTCCATGAATACCCCCGACTACGTAGATGACAGTGTTAGCTTTAAATTAAAACACTCAATTGAACAGGGGAACGAATAAGTTTTTCTGCTCCCCGGTGGTAACTGTTCCCGACATACCCAGCATTTCTCGATCCATCATTTGCTGCAACGTCTTTTCATCATCGGGAGTTTCGGCTATGAAGCGCGTGCCATCTTCAAGTAATCCAATCACTAGTGCGCGCTCCACACCTTTACGACCATGAAGGACTGTGTAGGTTTCGATGGTGCCTTGTCCATCCGGTGATTCTGTGAAAGGAGGGCGCGCGTCGTCGAGAATCGCCTGTTGATAGTCCGCCGGCTTTTTACGCTGCCAGTCACCTTCGATCGGGGTTGTTGAATAGATACCTATCGAGTGTTTGGTGATGAACCAACCATTGGCATTAAGCATCCCGAACTTGCCGGGATTACTGCGCAGTACATCCATCATGGTTGCGATAGAATGCATAACATAGTTATTGCCGGGTCCACCGAAGTAGGGCAGGCCACCGGTGATAGTGAGGCCGCGCGCGTCATCATGAGCAATGCCCAATTCATCGCAGGCGATTTGTACCGCCGATGGGAAGCAACTGTATATATCTAAATAGTCCATGTCATCGATGGTTTTCCCCGCCATGGTGAAAGCTTCTTTACCGATACGTCTGACCGCGGGCGACGAGTGGTAATTTACCCGCTCACTGACGTTCCATATATCATTGGCATCGCCGCAACCGTGTAGAAAGACCATTCGGTCTTCATTGACACCTAGTTCACGAGCTTTGGCTAAAGAGGTTAAAATGACCGCAGCCCCCATGTTCACCTGGATAACCGAATTTAGATATTTAGTGTACGGAAACCCAACATAACGATTGCTGTCGCTGGCGGTGGTAATTTCCTCCGAACTTCGCGCGGTCGGGAACCACGATAAGGGGTTTTTGGCGGCTACAGCATTGAAACGCTGATATAAATCGCCCATCTTTTTGCGGTGATCATCCAGGCTGAGTCCATACTTCCCTCGCAGGGCGTTCTCGAACATCGGATAGGTCACGGAGGGTGTCTGAATGTTATAGATCATTTCGTGATCGTTGGCTGCCGCCCGCGGCTCTCCCAACATACTTGGGTCGACACCGCTTTGGTCTGTCCATGCATCCATATCCAAGCCTTTTTTTAATCGGCCAATCATGGTGCTGAGTGCTTCGGCACCGACTAATAACACCGCCGAGGCATCGCCCCGCGAAATTTTCTCTGCATAGCGATTGACCGCCATTTGCGGGGTGTTGCCCCCGGTGCGCGTATAAGTCTTATCAGCGGGATCAATATTAAGCGCATTACAAACTGCCTGTGGTACATTGCGAATCATACCCGCCGACAGACTGCCGGTTTCTCCGCTGTCTACCGTTAGCCCGGCTACGACGATCGCATCGATTGCCTGCAGTAAAGCATCCCCTGGTCCCGCATCAACTGCGGCTTTCCTGGCGACATCTGCCATCAGCTCGATAGGAGTACTGCCGAGTTCTGGTGGACGTCTATCGGTTGATTGGCCGCAGCCTATCAGTACAGGTATGTTTGCTTCGTTCATAATATGCCTTCGGTTTTTACAGTAATTGAGCGTCAATGCTGAGGTGTTCACAAGTATCTTGTTGCTACGAATTGGGTCATCAAAAATTCAGGCATGGCTACGAGCGCCATGCCGTAGCAAACAATATGACTTGTCGGTAAACTTGGTGGAAATGATACGCCAAACCAATGAGCCCCGACAACATTATTACTGAGAGGTCGTTATATGGAGCCTAATGTTTTTAATACACTGATATACACTCTTTCCGAGGGCATAGCAGAAATTCGGCTCAATCGTCCGCCCTTGAATTTGATCGACAGAGAGTCGACGCTTGAATACCATCGTGCACTGCAAATGGCGGATGCAGATCCATTAGTAAAAGTCATTATACTGTGTGGCAATGGCAGGGGTTTGTCGGCGGGAGTTGATCTTAAGTTTCTTGAGTCATTCTCCACGGCCAATATGGAAGAATTCCTACGCCTGTTTTATGTCGAAACCGTCAAAATAGTGAGAAACTTGAGTAAGCCTATTATTGCCGCCGTTCATGGCTATGCTCGTGAGGGTGCCTGCACGCTGGCATTTCTATGCGACATGGTGATCGCTTCCGATGAGGCGGACTTTGCCTACCCGGGTGTGCCCAATCTTGCAGGACCTCCGGGGATGCATGTCTGGTTTTTACAGAAGCTTATCGGCCGGATGAAAGCGGCTGAGCTGATACTTACAGGTAGCGCTATTTCTGCAACAGAAGCCGAGAGACTTGGCATGATTACCCGCTGCGTTCCTCATCTCAGCCTTCACCAGGAGACCCGTGCGTTAGCTTACCGACTTGCAGCAATGTCTCCACTTGCATTGCAGAGAACCAGAGACTTGATGTATGAAATGGAGAATATGAACTTTGAAGATGTTCCAGAAGTAGCATTGAAAGCGCTATCAGAGACTTTCGACAGTGAGGATAGCAAGGAAGCGCGGAGGGCATTTTTAGAGAAACGAAAGCCAATGTGGATGGGGCGTTAATCCGTTAATAATGGCAGATGGAGTTGTATAAGAGAGGCCTTAAGCGACACCATCTGCCGTACCTGACCTGCTAAGCGGTCATGCCGCCGTCAGCCATATTGACGGAGCCGGTTACCCAAGAACTGTCGTCACTGGCAAGAAATAACATAACCTTCGCTATTTCATCTGGATTACCATATCGCTGCATTGGAATAGTGGCCGCCATCTGTTCTTTGGCGGCGGCCATACCCTCAGGCGAATCGTCGCCGCCAATACCGCTTTCCAGCGTTCGCATCATTCGAGTTTCAACGGGTGAGGGATTGACAGTATTAATGCGGATATTATCCGCCGCATACTCTAAAGCGGCCGCTCGCATGATACCAATAACAGCATGTTTACTGGCAGCATAGGGGCTTAATTGTGGTGCAGCGGTTACTCCAGCCACTGACGAGGTGATAACGATACTGCCGCCACCCCGAGATTGCATAGCGGGAATTGCTGCCTGCAAACCCAAAAAAACACCTTTGATATTAACATCGATGACCTTATCAAACATGGCCTCGTCATAGTCGACCAAGGGGCAAATCACACCTTCAATACCGGCATTGGCAATAAAAATGTCAACACCACCATAGCGCTGCTCAGCGCAGGCAACCATCGCCTTATTATCTGATGATTGAGTAACGTCGGCGACAAAATAACTCACCTGATTACTGGCTATGGTTTCGCAGACTTTCTGAAGTGCGGTCTCTTCCATGTCAACCAGTAATACTTCAGCGCCTTCAGCCGCAAAAATTTGCCCGGCAGACTTGCCAATACCCCCAGCTCCGCCGGTGATGATGGCGACTTTTCCGTCTAATCTTCCCATGTTGACCTCTTATTATATGGATTGGAATCGTTCACGCATCGTACATTTGTTTACAATCAATAGCGACAGATAACCCTTTATACAGTAGGGTGGTTGTCAATGGCGCTACTGAGAGGCTTGCTATTAACGGTTTGAAACAGGGTCAGATGGATGGACTCAAGTGCCCTAATGAATAGCTGGGAGTCGGTGAAGAATGAGGGAAAAAATGAAAAAAATGCCGTTCTGGATGCTCGTAGTTACGGTGATTGCAGCGCCGACGAGTTTTGCTGAATCCAGCAACGGTGATTGGTCAAGCTATGGTAGCTCGCCAGCATCGACTAAATACGCTCCCCTTGATCAAATTAATAAGGACACTGTCAAGAATCTTGGGCTGAGCTGGATCTGGAATTCAGTGGATAACGAGGCGATTAAAACCCGGCCAACATTGATGCCGACAGCTTATAAATCAACGCCGATTAAAGTGGGTGATGTTTTGTATACCAGCACTTCCCTCGGCAGTGTGGTGGCACTCGATGCTGCCAGTGGTGAACAGATATGGGCTTTCGATACCAAGACTTGGGCTGACGGTCGTCCAGCGAATATAGGTTTCAACCATCGAGGCGTGTCCTATTATGAAAAAGGTGATGTGAAGCGCATCTTGATGGGCACCAACAATGCGTTTCTGTGGTCACTGGATGCAGCAACCGGCAAACCTGATCCAGCGTTTGGCAGTGGCGGTAAAATTGATCTGACAATAGGCTTGGGACGCCCTATTATCCGCGCACTTTACTCCAATACGGCAGCGCCAATGATAGTTGGCGATGTTGTTGTCATGGGAGCAGTTGTGCAAGATTCGCCGGCTTACGGTTTTAGAACGAAGAAACGTTCAATGATGCCGCCTGGGCATGTGCGTGGTTTTGACGTTGTAACCGGTGAGATGCGCTGGATTTTCCATTCGATACCCAAGATGGGGGAATTTGGCGCTGATACTTGGGATGATGAAGATTGGACGGATACCGGTGCGGCCAATGTTTGGACACTAATGAGTGCTGATTTGGAGCTCGGTTACGTCTATTTGCCCTTCGGCACAGCGAACAATGATTTCTACGGTGGCAAGAGACTGGGGGACAACCTTTTTAGTGAGAGTCTGGTTTGTCTCGATGCTGCGACCGGAAAGCGTGTCTGGCACTTTCAGATGATTCATCACGGTGTTTGGGATTATGACCTTCCCGCGGCCCCGAATCTTGTCGATATTGTGGTTGATGGCAAAGCAGTGAAGGCGGTGGCGCAAGTCTCGAAACAAGGTCATATTTATGTGTTTGATCGGGTAACGGGAGAACCTGTTTGGCCAATCGAGGAACGTCCGGTTCCGCAGTCCCTAGTGCCCGGTGAGAAGACCTCTCTGACACAGCCCTTCCCGACCAGACCCTTACCCTTCGATCGCCAGGGTATGAGCGAAGATGTGTTGATTGATTTTACGCCTGAATTGCGATCAGAAGCCTTAACAATACTCTCAAAATACGATATCGGTCCGCTCTATACACCGCCATCCCTTAACGGTACGGCGGTGTTACCTTCAGACGGTGGGGCGGCTAACTGGACCGGTGCCGCGGTGGATCCGGCAACGGCGACCATTTATATTCCTTCGATGACGCTACCGGCAATGTTCAGGCTAACGGCATTAGATCCTGATAAAACAGAGTATCGTTATGAGCGCTCCACGATGACCTTTCTTGGTGGCCCTCAAGGTTTGCCCTTGATCAAACCGCCTTATGGGCGTATCACGGCTATTAATCTCAATACCGGTGAGCACAGTTGGATGGTGCCGAATGGCGAAGGTCCGCGGCAGACGTTAATTGCGTCCGGTATTGCTGATCCGGGTCCGGTTGGTAACCAGACGTTTACCCATGTGCTGGTAACCAAGTCATTGTTATTTACGTCACTTGTAGACAACGGTCGGCCCGTGTTGAGAGCACTTGATAAAAGCAGCGGTGCTCTGGTGCATGAAATCGAACTGCCCGCTGCGCCAAATGGTGCACCCATGTCATATTTGGCTGAAGGTAAACAATATATCAGCGTCGCTGTCGGAGGGGCTACCGACGCCAAGATCATAGCACTCGCGATTGGTGGCAACCTAAAATTGAACAAAAAAGAGCTATCCGCAGATGATCAATTGCGGCGCCCTGATATGCTCAGGGCGGCGCAATTGTATGGACAGGTTTGCGCCACCTGCCACTCGGGTTCGGTACATGGTGCGCCAAAACCCGGTGATACAGCCAGTTGGGTTCCTCGCCTCAAGGCAGGCGTAGACGCGTTATATCAGCGGACTATTAATGGGGTTGGAGAAATGCCGGCGCGCGGCGGCTGTGGCGATTGCACCGATGGCGACTTGATGTCGTTAGTGGACCTTATGATCGACGGAGCAGAGTAAATATTCGAGCTTAACTGACAAGGACTCAGCGTACATTGCCGGCGACATCGTCGCTGGCATAGGCATGGCCCTTTTTTACAAATAAGCTAAATATGGCTCTTTTTGTTCGTGCGCTAAAAAAACCGTAGGCATTTCAGAGCGAAAACCGCCAGCCCAATGGCCTATCCAGCTGGCTTCTCCCAGTAAGCGCAGTGCTAAATGGATCGGCTTTTGCTGACTGCCAGTAACGTTATTATAGATTTTCCTTCTTTCAGCACACGCTGTATCCTTCGGTTCCGTTTTAATCTTGTGCCAACATGATGAAATCTTTGCATTATTACTTATTAGGTACTGGTTCCTGGTTTTTTGCTCAAGGCATTCAATCGGTAGTATTCGCCTGGCTGGTTACCATAGTGCTGCAAGAATCACCCAAAATGGTCGGTTTGGCACAAATGGCGCTTTTGATCCCCGCTACGGTTTTTATGTTGGTGGGTGGCAGTCTTGCTGATCATTACGGGGGGCGCCGGATCGCCATTATTGCGCAGGCCTGCGCAGCATTTGCTCCCCTTTATCTGATTTCAATGGTGGTGCTTGATAATCTAGATTATCAAGGTGTCATCATTTTTGCTGTTTTCATGGGCTGCGCGCAGGCCTTTGTAACTCCAGCGCGGGATAGCCTGCTAAACCAGGTGGCAGGCGGCAAGATCCAGCGGCGTGTATTGCAAGTCAGCATGACCCAATTTGGTGTTCAAATGCTGGGGTTTGTTGCAGCATCATTTGCCGATCGAACTGGTGCAGCGTTTATCCTGATTGTTCAGGTTGTCTCAATGTGTATCGGTGTCTATGCGTTTTATCGTCTTGATATCCCCAGTCCTATGCTCAAACCGAAAACTCAAGGGATATTAAAAGAAGTGACAACCTCCATCGTGGAGGGTTACAGAACTGTCCGAGCGTCGCCAAGCATGCGGGCAGTGGTTATCCAAAACTGTGCTATGGGTATTTTTTTCATGGGATCCTATATCGTCACCTTACCGCTTTTAGTTCGAGATGTTTACCAGGGAGCTTCGTTTGAATTGTCGTGGATGAATGCGGCAAACGCTTTAGGATTGGTGACAACAATCATGGTGCTTCTTCGCTTCGGCGACATTTATCGCCAAGGCCGAGCGCTTTTGCTGGCGCATGTTGGTGGTGCCATAGCCTTAGCAAGTTCTGGCTTGGGCTTTGGCTTTGGCTGGGTTGTTGTCTGTGTATTTGCGTGGGGTGTTTGCGGAGGAGTGGCTATGACTATGGCGCGCACAATTATTCAGGAACAGGCGCCGGAAGGTCAAAGAGGAAGGATTATGGCCTTTCATTCGTTCTCCTTTATAGGTTCCGGTCCAATAGGTGCATTGTTTTGTGGTTTTTTGGTGGAGCAAGTAGGCCCCAAGTCGGCACTGATGGTCGCCTCTGGCCTCATGTTAGTTGTCATGTTGGCGTTGACGTTCTTTACAGGTCTCTGGCAGCTTGACGCCAAAAAAGTTAATCCTCGGTCGATGACCTCGTCGGTTAATAACGACTAATGATTGAATGGATTTAATCAGTGAAAAAGCTATTATGGTGAATTGCCAGCAGCTGAATCTGGCCACTGATAAAAGTTGTTACTAATTAATTTTACAATGGATGGTTTAGTCGAAATATGAGCGATATTGATGCCTTAGTAGCCGGATTTAAAGAGTTTCATGAAGTTTATACAGAGGATCGCGAAGGAAAGTACCATGGGCTTGCAGAATACGGCCCCCATTCAAAAATTTTGATGATTGCCTGCTGCGACTCTCGAGTTGACCCCGCTATTATCACCAACTCAAGTGCAGGCGATTTGATGGTGATTCGAAATATGGCGAATTTGGTACCTCCCTATGACACCGCTAGTACGTCTTATGAGACGCCTGCGGCGATAGAATTTGCCGCTTGTTACCTGCAGGTAGAACATATCGTGGTAATGGGACATTCTCGATGCGCTGGTATTCGTAGTTTATTAACGCGGCTGGTCGACGACACTGACCCTACAAGACCGTTAGATAAGTGGACGGTTGTTGCTGAGCCCGCTGCCAAGCAAGTATTGATTGAAATGCCGGATGCAGATTTGGATGATCAGTCCTGTGCTTGCAGTCGCAAAGCTTTGGCGGCGTCACTGAATAATTTGAGAACGTATCCCTGGATTGCCGAGCGATTAAGTAACAAATCAATAGCCATACACGGGTGGTATTTTAATCTCGCTACCGGCGAGTTAGAACGTTACCAGGAAGATAGCGAAACGTTTGAACAGCTGTTTTAGTGATCAGTTATTGAGCTATCTATAGGTAGTGCGGGATAGCGTTACATATTTTGCCAACTAAATTCGGTCATGCCCTGCCTCGGTGAAAAATAAAAGCGGTCTTTTAACAAATCATTGACGTCATTTGTTAGTCAGGGCGCCGCTTTATATAACGTTACGCAACATCAGCTCCCTGGGGTGTGGCTCAAGATAGTATTGTTTGGCGATATAACCCTGAGGATAGCGCCTCAGAAAGTGATTCAATAAAGTAAGCGGAACAATAACGGGTACAAGCCCGATTCTATGATCGTCAATAAGACCGAGTAACTCGACTTTTTCATCTGCACTCATTTGATCTTTTAAAAACCCCATAATATGCATCAATACGTTGGCATGTTTACGTGGGTTTGCCAGGTGACAAAGACCTGTCATTAGCAATTTAAGGTAACTGGTTGCTATAACATCCATAGATACAGAACCAAGATCGGCCAGCAATCGGCCTAATTCGCGGTAAGTGATTTCATGATGAGCCAGCAGAAGAAATTTGTGTCGGGTATGAAATTCAATGAGGCTTTTTTTTGTTAACCCGGCTCCTAGCAATTCCTGCCACCGGGACATCGTAAATACCCGAGTGATGAAGTTTTCTCTAAGCCTTGGATCGTTTAATCTGCCTTCTTCTTCAATAGGAAATCCGGGGAGGTCTAACATTAATTTTGCGGTGAAAATACCAACTCCGCGACGTTCTGCGGGCGCATTATCCTTTTCGTAGACTTTTACCCGCTCCATACCGCAGCTGGGTGAATCTTTTTTTACAATATAACCGCTAAATCCAGCCATTTTTCTGATGACAGTCGCAGCATATTGATGAAGGTCTTTTGTGTGCTCTACAGAATAGTCACGCACTTGGACAGCGCGGACCTCTGCTTCTGAATTTTCTGCTACGAGTCGAATCGGTTGTCGGGGCGTGGGCAGCCCGATAGCCTGCTCAGGACAAAATGGCGAAAAATCAAAATAATCAGCGAGCTTAGCAGTGACATAGTCACTGCGTTTATGCCCGCCGTCAAAGCGCACTGGGTTACCTAGCAAGCAGCTTGAGATACCTAGCCTGGGTCGTGACGGCTCCTCCATTAGTGCTACCGGTTCTTGGGTGTCGTCAGGCTGAGCCAGAGCACGGGAGTTCTTTTATGGTAGTCACGATAGTCCTGTTCCTTGCCCCACTTTCTTTGTGCTTTGTGTTCCAGCATCCGCACTCCACTAATTTTAGTTAACAATACGAAAACAAAGATCGGTGAAATTAACGTCAGATATTGCCAGCCTTCAAGAGCGGGAATTGCGACAACAGCAACGCCGATCCATAAGACTATCTCTCCAAAATAGTTTGGATGTCTGGATCGCGACCACAAACCCGTGTGTATAAACCTATCGCTGTTAGCCGGATCGCTGCGAAACACCGTCTTTTGTTTGTCTGCGATGATTTCGATAATAAAGCCGATCAGCCAAAGAGCGGTTCCCGCAATGACGAAGCCACCGATTGGATGGTCGCTGGCGGATGTTAGAGCCGTTAAACCTGCAGCAAATGTGATAAAAACCCATAACCCCTGGAGTGTCCAAGTCATTAAGAATTGCAGGAAGTCAGGTTTGATGCTTCTAAATCGACTGTCGTGCCCGGCGTTTTGTACTCGTATAAACAAAAAGCTTCCCAGGCGTAGTGCCCAAATCACCACCATCAGCGCAAGTATTATAGCGCCAGGCTCTTTGTTAGATAAGAGTAAGGCGGCAATCGCCAGGCCGATGTAGGTGATTGAGCCAATTAGGTCGAAATATTTTTCTGTCTGGAAAATAAACGCTGGAATAAAAGCCAGCCACTGGATTGAAAATGCGACTATTGCAAACAAAAACAGTACCGATATGCCTTCAATGTTACTGCCACCTTGACTGCCGGCTATCGAAATCCCAGCAGCGATGGCAATCGCTGCAACTATACCAATCATTGAAATAATATTTTGATTCATTACATCCTCCCTTATTATTTTTTTTGATCAGGCTTTTGGCCCGACAGTATCATTAACACTAACTAAACCACTTGTTCGATATGATTAACCAAACAGATCACTTTTCTCCATGCTAATATTATCTGTTAAGCCAAAGTTCCTTCTGTAGCCACTGTTTTTCGAGCCATTCCAGTCCCTCATCGATATCATCCGACTGAGTCGCAGACACTCTAATATGGATCTCTTCAACTAGGCCACTCATACAGCGCCAACAGTTGTCATCACCGACGTGATATCTAATAGAAAAATCAATGATCGTTGTCGATTTCGGCAGAGAGTTGTGAATGGCTTTAAACCCGCCAGGCTTGGGTTTGAGAAGAAAATTATAGGGCGAGTTACCCTGTTCACGTTTCCTTTCACTAAAGCGAGTACCCTCCGGGAATATCAGTAACGCTCCAGGGGTAGTATTAATCTGAAGCGATGCTGATTGTGCGACTTTTAAATCCCGCTCTCTCGACGTCTTATCGCCTTTGCGTTTTAAGGTCGGAAAGTTTAAGACGATGCAAACCCAGCCAAGGACTGGAACCCAGAGCAACTCTGCTTTGATAAGAAATTTTAAAATTGGCCCGTGACCGGAAATTAGTGTTTGCAAAACAAAAATGTCAAACCACGACCGATGGTTGGAGATGATTAAGGGGTTGTCCGTTTTTGCCAATTGCTGTAACACGCCGTTCTGATCGTCAATGACGAATCGAATTCCAAGCACCGTTTGCAGCCACCACGCGTCTAATTTGACGGCCAAACGATAGACATTATCAACCAGTCGGGAAGTTAACTGGGCGATTAGGTGAAATGGAGCTAATATCCTTACCACCGCTGCTAGGAGTAGCACTGGGAGCCACACCAGCAGATTGACGGTAATAAACACGAAAGAAAGTATGCTGGCTAAATGTCGCGAAAGCCCGATGTTGTAAGGTTTCATTTCATAGATACGTCAAAATGCCGTCAGCAGATGGTAATAGCCTGAAAAATTACCATAAAAACCGAGCAATCGATACAGTATGTGCAAGCATGCCAACATCAGCCTACTGAAATACCTGCTTTTAATGGGCTCGACGGGGCCTTATTTTTGGATGCACACTCTGACCAACAGTGCGTCTGTAAAGCTGTAAGGACTCGTAAAGAGGTCGAGCTGCTAGGGGACTTGCGTCTTAACCTTTTCTGTAAACCTGTTGTGCAGTAATCAGCCTGATAACAGCCTATGAACTATTCTTGCGCGGCAACGGCTCCGCTCAACCAGTAGACACGATGTTATCCGCTAGCAACCCTCGGCAGCCGCCAGAGCTTTACTGTCGGCAACAAAGTATCATCAATAGTTGCCGACGTTGTATCAGGAAAGTAGCGTAAGTAAGCTCTCTTGCGATGCCTGTGATCACAAATAAAATTTACTTTCCATGGTTATTAACCTCTGTTAGCACGTCAAATGTGAGATGATAGGCTAATCTGTAGTCAATAAAATAGAAGGTCATTTTCATGGAAATTTTGCAATCACTATTAACAAGCCCGCTACTATGGCTTGCCATCGTTGCCCTCTATACTCTGAAGAAAGGCATCCATTTTGTGCCACAAAACCGTGGCTTTGTTATTTATACCCTCGGCAAATACGATAAAACACTAAATGCAGGTTTAAACTTCATTATCCCGTTTATTCAAACCGTCGCAGCCGACCGTAACCTAAAAGAACAATCACTGGATATCAGTGCCCAAGCAGCTATTACTAAAGACAACATAACCTTATTGTTAGATGGTATTTTATTTATGAAGGTTACCGACGCCGCTGCTGCTACCAACAATATTACCGACTACAAGGTGTCGGTTGTGCAATTGGCTATGACCACCATGAGAAACGCTATCGGTGAGATGGAACTTGACGAATGTTTTCAGAGTCGCGATGCGATTAATGCGAAAATATTGGGTGCGATGACTGAGGCGACGGCACCTTGGGGTGTCATGGTCACACGTTACGAAATCAAAGACATTACTCCGCCCCAGTCCATACGTGAAGATATGGAAAAGCAGATGACCGCGGAGCGTGAAAAACGGTCAGTGATACTTACAGCGGAAGGGGTGAAAAGCGCGGCGATTACTCGTGCAGAAGGTGATAAGCAAGCCCGCGTACTCGATGCCGAAGCTGCCAAAGCTGAACAGGTGCTCGCTGCTGAAGCTAGTAAGACCGCACAAGTACTGGAAGCGACTGGTAAATCTGAAGCTATAACACTCGTTGCAAAAGCTGAGGCAATGGCGCTGGATGTGATCGGTGAAGCGGCTAACTCAGAGCAAGGTCAGACTGCGGTTACACTGACGCTGGCTCAAGATGCGATTAAAGCCCACCAGGCTATTGCCGCTAAAAGTACGGTGGTATTAACCGATGGGAAAACCGGGGATAATATTGCTAGTACCGTTGCCCAAGCCATAGCGGTTTCCACCAGTTTAAAATTAGACGCAGGCGATATTAAAACTGAGCTCTAAAGGTGAACAATGGATATTATTCAATATTTGCTCGATAACCATGACCAAACCTTTTATTTAATAGGCGGCGTGAGTCTGGTTGTTGAATTGGCCCTACTGGGCTTGGGTGGCCCCTTACTATTTTTTGGTCTTGCGGCATTTTTTACCGGCGCCCTCTCGAGTTTCGGCGTTATTAGCGGGTGGGACTTAGAAATTTTCACCTTGGCTATTAGTACAGCCATCCTTGCTATAGTGCTTTGGAGGCCACTCAGAAACTTTCAAAACGCAGGGGGTGGGCCTGATACCAGTAGCGACATGATAGGCCTCAACGTGCCGGCCGCCACAGATATTAGTCGCAGCGGTGGTAAAATTCGTTATTCGGGCATTGATTGGAATGCGCGTCTTAGTGTTGACGCTGGTGTTGAGACTATCGCTGCTAAGGAGCTATGCATCATTGTTGGCGTAAAAGGGACAACAATGTTGGTTGAGCTGCCGTCATAATCGTGTTCCTCATCCCGTCGAAGTCCGGTATTGCCTAGCCCGGGTTGCGGTGAAAACTGTGCCGATGGAAGTAGAAAATGGGCACGATAGAAAACAGACTGAGCGCTGCTGAAACCTGGAAAATGAGTGGTACCGGTATGAATCCCTGGTTACCATTTAATGACGTTGCTATGCCAAAGTTTTCTATCAGCCATGAGCCGATGCTAGGGCCCGTAACCATCGGTATCATCACAAAAAATATCAGCCTCACGCCTTGAAACTGGCCTCTGGCGTCAGCTGGCATTAAATTTCGTATCCAGGCTCCCATCACGATCAGCGTCAAAAAACTCATGCTTTTCATGATGCCGGTTACTGCTAACATCCATAATTCGGTACTCATTGAGAATAATAGTTGGCCCGTTGAGCCTATGATTAGGCCGATGATGAGTACCGTTAAACCGTGGCCTCGATCGCACAGCTTACCGACAGGCAAGGCTAATAGAATGGTTACTGGTGCAATGATAGTTGTTAAAATGCCGGCTGTTGTTTTACTGATACCTAAATAGTTATTAAGATAAATTAACTCATACGGTATAACAATTTGCTGCGATGTCATAAAAATTGTCATGGTGAGTAATACTAAAAATAACGAGCTATTTTGGCGAATATTTTGTGGTGAAAAAACGAGAAACAGCTCGGCTATCAGGCCTTTATTTTTCGCCATACTTTGCGGTGTTAGGCTAGGGCTTTCTTTTAATAAAGCTGCGCCAACGGCTCCCATTATTAATACGGCAAAGCCTAATGTGAGAAAAAATGTGTAATAGCCGAATACATCAATGAGTAGGCCGGAAACACCCATACCCAGCATTATGGCAATAATAGGTAAGATAAGCATGACGCCTTCCACCGTGCCTCTGTTGCTAGAATCGGTAATGTCTGTCACCCACGCGTTAAACGCAGCATCGTTGGCTGTGGATCCTAAAAATGTCATCACAGCATCGAGAAATATCACCAGAAAAATGGCGAGCTGAACATTTTTCGCCCAGGCTGCCATAGGGAATGCCATGGTTGAGAGTGCCCACAACAGATAACCAATGACGATAAAAGGTTTTCGTTTACCCATTCTGTCACTGAGAGTGCCCATAACCAGTGTGGTGATGGTGGCGACAATAGCGCTGACCGCGACCATTGCTGCGATCGGTTTTGGATCAGGAGTAATCGTGTCAAATACGAAGGTGTTAAACCAACTGTTTTCAACGTTCCAAGCTATCTGTCCGCTCAAACCCAGCAATATAATAACGGTCCACCTGTCAGTACCGAGCTTTGTTGGTGCTGTCATGAGCGCTCGCTATGTCTAAATGCGTCATAAATTTCGTTATTGAGTGTCTTTACAATGTCTGCGGAAATCTTTAGTACTTTTCTGTCATAACTAAATAAACCATTCGACTCTATTTCAACATCAGAGAACTGCGTATAGACGGCAGCACCAAGACCTTTGGCAATAAGGGGGATTAACTGCTGGCGTATTAACAAGGTGTAAGCGTCTTCGAGTGCACGGGTATTCTTCAGCATTTTATAGCCAAATTTACTGCTAGCATCCCAGAGATGGCCATCAATTTGACAGTTATAGCCGCCATACTCTGAGATAAAATAGACGCGTGAGTCTTTTCGCGGCGGCTTCTTTAGTTTCATCACATAGGTGTGACGGCTACAGAAGTCGCCGGCTCCTTGATCGAACCAGCCAGAGGCATGATCGACTAATCGTGACGGGTCACGACTTTTTACCTCACTGGCGATACGGGCAGCATCAAACTGTCCCCATGACTCATTAAATGGAACCCAGACTAACAGCGACGGCGCGTTGAACAAATGGTCCATCATTGCGAGGGATTCGTTTTCGAAATCCTGGCGAGATTCCGGGTCTTCCCGCCAAGCGCGCTGATAGAAACGATTGGTGGTATCGGATTTTTTCTTGCCGTAAGCCATAGTGCTTAATGTTTCGGCGAGGCCTGCGCTATTTTTACCGCCGTTGACCATATCTTGAATGACGATCAGGCCCAATCGATCCGCATGGTAATACCATCGTCGAGACTCCACTTTTATATGTTTTCGGGTCATATTAAAGCCCAGCGCTTTGGTCTGCTCCAGATCAAAAATCAAGGCGTTGTCAGTGGCAGGTGTCATGCCGCTTTCCGGCCAGTAACCCTGATCTAGCGGGCCATGTAAGAAAGTTGGCTGGTCATTTAACAGAATTCGCGTATGACCTGAACTGACTTGCGCGGTGGTAATGCTGCGCATACCGAAATAGCTATCAACACTGTCTATCACCGTTTCACCGTCGTAGAGATCAATGACCAGGTCATATAAAAAAGGGGTCTCCGGGCTCCAGAGCCGGGGGTTGGGAACCGGTATTTCTAATGTTACATTAGCGTGAGTATTGCCATTCGCATGGGTTTTTCCTTCAGCTTCTGAGAGGGTTTGGCCAGCATTTTTTGTATAACCACGCACCTTTCCGTCGGCGGTCGAGGTCACCGTCACCAGCACTGCCTGCTTATCAACTAGAGGTGTTATTTTTAGGCCAGTTATATAGTTTTTGTCGTTGACGGTTTCTAGCCAAACCGTTTGCCATATGCCGCTAGTGGCGGTGTAATAAATGGTATTAGGCTGTTCAACTTGCTTACCCTTTTGTTGCCAGTGTGTGTCGGTTGGGTCCCATACGGAGACGACTAATTCGTTGTCTTCTGCAATTAGGTAGTCTGTGATATCAAAGCTAAAAGGCAGATAACCTCCTTGATGATCGCCTACGAGCTGGCCATTGATATAACAGCGGCAATACCAATCTACCGCCTCGAAGTGCAGTAATGTTTTAGTATGTTTCGAATTCTTTGTAGTGTTGAAGGTCCTTCTGTACCAAAGTAGCTGACTGGGACTGAGTGATTTTTTTACCCCGGACAATGCTGATTCAATAGCATACGGTACCAGAATTTCTCCCGAAAACTGTGTGGGGACCGTCGCATCCCTTTCAGTAATTCGGTAGTCCCATAAACCATTTAAATTGAGCCAAGTATTTCGGACCATCTGTGGCCTAGGATATTCTGGCAAGGGGCAGTTAGCATCAACATCACTGATCCACGGCGTCATGATGTTTACTGGGGCTGGTTTCCAGGTGTTCATATTGTTGCCTACTGGTTTTTATTATTCGACTAATATATGTGCTGTAGGGGAGTAGTGTCAAAATTTCGCTGAAGCGAATGAGAGGAGCGCCGTTGCTGCGAATCCGGTATGATTTCCACCCTAAATTAATTGTGTAATTTGTAGAGGTAAAAAAGTGGTGTCACCCTTGGAAGGTATTACGGTTATTGAACTCGACAATTGGATGGCCGCACCTAGTGCCGGCGCGATACTCGCTGATATGGGAGCCAACGTTATTAAAGTCGAGCCCTTGAAGGGAGATCCTATGCGAAATATGGGGCGGCCGGCAAAAGTGGACGAGGCGCGAAAACACTACGATTATCAGTTTGATGTTGATAACCGAGGAAAGAAATCGATTACCGTCGCTATCGACACTGAAGCGGGTGCAGATTTAGTTCGATCGTTGGTGGCCAAAGCTGACATTTTCTTGTGTAATTTATTAGCTCGACGCCAAGAAAAATTTGGTTTGAATCCGGAGCGGTTGTTACAGGTAAATCCTCGGCTTGTGCACGCTACACTAACGGGCTATGGCACCACGGGGCCTGAAGCTTGGCGGCCCGGCTACGATGTGACGGCGTTTTTTGGTCGTTCCGGCCTTTATGACGCCATGCGTGAAGGAGAAGAGGGTGAGGTACCTATGGCAAGGCCTGCGCAGGGTGATCATACCGCGGGCTTAGCTTTGGTGGGCGCGATCTTGGCCGCGTTGCGTATTGCCGAACGCAGCGGCCAAGGACAAGCCGTTGAAACCTCACTCTACGAAACCGCGGTTTGGACTCAGGCTACCGATTATGCGATTACCGCTGTTGATCAATCGCCGTTGCGACCGCGAGCGCGTAATCAAATGATCATTGCCACCTCCAATCGCTACCCTTGTGGCGACGGCAAATGGATTGTGTTGAATATGCCGGAAGAGTCGGCTTGGCCACGCCTTTGTAAGGCGATAGGCCGAGATCACTGGTTAGACGATGATCGCCTGCTGGACATTCGCGGGCGGTTTCGCAATATGCAAGAAATCGTCGAGGGTATTGATGAAACTCTGGCGACAAAATCAAGAGATGAATGGGGTGTTATATTTGATGCGGCCAAACTCATTTGGGGGCCAGTATTGGGATTGCATGAAGTGCCGAAAGATCCCCAAGCACAAGCCATAGGTTTATTTCCTGAACTGGAGCATGAGTCTATTGGGCGTTATCCGACGGTGAATATTCCTATGCGCTTTCATACCGCGGATGTAAAGCCCAGAGGACCTGCACCGAGTAAAGGTCAGCATTCTGAACAGGTATTGACGGATCTTGGGTTGTCCAGCGAGGCCATCACCAGTCTCAAAAGTGACGGCGTGATAGGTTAATTATTTTACTTTGACGCCTGTCTTATGCGCTGATGGTTAGCTTACTGAGTTCTGGCAATGACTATTGGCAGTGGACCGCCTCAGTACAGTAACAATGTCTCAGCCGGTGGACGTTGATATTGGTGACGCGTTTTCCAGCTTCAGCAAAGTTAATGTGTTAGAACTTTGCTAAAGTCACCGGCTACCTGCGGCGGGTTTAATCTCAAAAAAGCACTTGCAATCCCTGATGAGGGGTTATTTAATGACTTACAGTCAGTTATTATGGCATCGAAGAAAAACAGTGGGATTGGCGTTTACCTCCCTATCGCGAGACATCTGAGAAAAGTATTCGATCACAAATTAAGCGATGATCATTCGCACTTGGCGTGCGTTCTTAGCTTTTTCGATGTCGGCATAAAAAGTATTAATTCTGGATAAAGAGCGGACGACTATGCAGCATCGAGCGCGCACTCAAGAGCAAAAAGATTTCCGTCGCCTGCAGATCCTTGAAGCGGCGGAGCAACACTTTCATGAAGTGGGGTACGAGGCTTTCTCAATGGCGAGCCTTGCGAAATTGGCCGGTGTTGTTAAGGGCACCCTCTATCTCTATTTTAAAACCCGAGAGGAAGTGTTTCTAACCTTACATACCATGAGTTTGGTTCGGTGGAGCCACACGTTTGTTGATCAATTGCGTCCTGATATGAGCGATCATGATTATGCTAGCGGGTTATATAAGACAGCTATCGCAGACGGTAGCTTCGTGCCATTGTTGATTCGGCTAGAACACGTGATTGAACACAATGTTTCCATGGAAAGCTTGATCAAATCGAAGCGCGTTTTTATTGAAAGGGTAGACTATATCGCCGAAAAAACTGTGCCAATACTGACACTGACCAAGACACAGGCAGCTGAGTTGGTTAGAACTATGGGCGTTCTGCTGATAGGTACCAGCAGCACAGACCAGCGGCCCTCACTAATCGGCGAAGTAATACCCTCTGATGTGCAGGAACTTGTTAATTTGTTTTCATCAGAAACTTTGTTTATCAAAAATGCATGTCGAATCATTGCCGGCATTCGCACAGAGATCAGTGAAACGTGATGTCCCAGCAGAACCCCCGAATTGTAAAGTGTAAGGAGTAACATAATGGAAATAAATCGGCAGTGGCTGTTGGCAAAAAGACCCTCAGGCATGGTGGGCCCCGAGAATTTCAAATACGCTGAGACACCTGTTCCGGTGCCTGGTAGTGGTGAGGTGCTGGTAAAAAACTTGTTCCTATCTTTTGATCCCACGCAGCGTGGTTGGATGGTTGACCAGCCGGGTTATCTTCCCCCTGTCAATATCGGTGAGCCGATGCGAGCAGGTTCTGTCGGTCAGGTAGTAGAGTCATTGCACGCGGAATTTTCGGTAGGAGACCTCGTTCAAACAACAGGGTGCTGGCAAGATTATGTTGTGGTGGCGCCAGGTCAGGGCCCGATGGGGTTATCAAAATTGCCGCCGGGGGTGTCGCCTGAAATGATGCTGTCTGTTTTGGGAATTACTGGGCTTACCGCCTACTTCGGCTTGTTAGAGCTTGGACAGCCTCGCCCTGGGGAAACAGTGTTGATATCTGGCGCCGCTGGGGCTACGGGTTCAGTTGTGGGACAAATTGCAAAGCTCAAAGGCTGTCGTGTCGTCGGTATTGCCGGTGGTCCAGAAAAATGTGCCTGGCTGCAAAAAGAGGCCGGATTTGATGCGGTGATTGACTATAAAAACGAAAATGTACGTGCTCAAATCGCGCACCATTGCCCCGACAAATGGGACGTCTTTTTTGATAATGTGGGCGGCACCATTTTAGAAGATGCCTTGGAGCATCTGAATTTACGATCTCGGGTTGTTTTATGTGGAGGTATCGCCGGCTATAACGCGACAGAACCTCTGCCTGGTCCCTCTAATTTGATGAAGCTAGTAACCAACCGCAGTCGTATGGAAGGGTTCATTATTTTAGATTATTTGCCCCGCGCCGCAGAAGCGGCTAAAGATATAATGGCTTGGGTGGCGTCGGGAGAATTAAAGTTCCAAATTGACTTGCAAGAAGGCTTTGAACATATCCCAGCCACCTTGCAGCGACTGTATACCGGTAAAAATTTCGGAAAGCAGCTGTTAAAAATTGCCGATCCGGTCTCAGTATAGATTGCCTTAGGTCACAGAAGTCAGGAGATCGGCAGTTCCTGTTTACCCGAGCGGCCAGTGCTGTCACCGAAGCAAGGTGTCGACGATGGTGAGGCCCCGCGGTCATTGCTTATTTAGCAGGAATGTCTCTCAATAATTTGAGAAGTAGAGTGTTAACGCTTTTTTTTACCATAGACTGGTTGTCAGTCTGGCTCTCGATAACTTTACTTATAGTAGCCTGCCAGACTTCTTTACCTTGCCTCGCATCATCAATACTCAATGATAGACTGCCGCGTTGAATGGCAGCGGGTATGTAGTGGTTGTGTAACGAGGTGCGATTGACATCCGCACCATTGTCCCGAGCGGCATTTGATTCGTTGATAGGCGAAATTAGGCCGCCACGATCTGGTGTCACTGATTGAAAAAAGTTATAGGTTAATAAAAGATCTGCTTGCGGTTTTGCTACTTCCTGATAGCCCTTATTGATTAACTCAGTGGTAATGCCTCCACGCACAAAGCGATCAAGATTGTAGTAAAAACGATTTCTACCATCATCAGTCATTGCCTCATTCGACCAGGCAAAACTTTGGTAGCTGGCGGCGTCAAAAGAATTCTTGGGATTTACAATAATTTTGCTGCCAACACAAGCTGCTACTAACCATACGATGATAACAACCGACAGTAGGGATCTCACAGCGTGCTGCTCCAGAGTTGTCTATTTAAACAAAGATTATCGAGTAGACCGCTAGTAACGGACTGTTCAACGGCGCGGTCCCGCTGGCGCGTGGCTAGGTAATTTTGGCAACATACCGATCATTCCATCTGGTCGCGCTTTTTCGAGCATGCGTTTATACGCAGGGCGTGCAACAACTTTCTCTTTCCACAGTGCAATTTTTGGAAATTGAGCTTCATCAACAATATTTAATGAGGTGGCTAAGGTCAGAGGAAATAGCATCATAATGTCTGCGGCAGAAAAATCTTCACCGCCAAACCACGCATTTTTATCTAAATAGTTCTCAGCAAATTGTACGGTGGCTTCCGAGTCAACAAGGCGAGACCGCTCAGTCGGTGGTTCCTTTAACCAAATTCGATAGTCGGCAATTAGACGCGCTGCAAGTGAGCCCTCGGCGTAGTGCATCCACATAAGATAGCTAGCATATTCATTGCTATCGATGGGGGGGTGTAATTCGTTGGGCGCATAACGGCCCAACAGCAACTCGATAATAGCGCCAGATTCTACCAAAACCTGAGCACCCAAAGTCACTGTGGGTGCCATCGGCATATCAGGGTTAACGGCTTTGATTTTCGCCATTGAACCGGCTAAGCTGCCGCGCTCAAAGACCAGATTATAAGGTAAGTTCAATTCCTCCATGAGCCAGACCAGACGTTCGGATCGCCGGCCTTCAAGATGGTAGATGGTTAATTCGGGCATCGCATTCCTTGTAGAATCTGGTGATGTGGCCTCGGCGTAGCTCGTCGAAGTCCAAAAAGATGATAGTATTATTAGCGTCATAAGGATGCGGTGTTGGTTCATTGTGGTTCTCCATGAAGTATGAATTTGATCTCAATAGGTAGATTACGTTGAGTACAGAAAGGATTAAACCCCTATTTGTCTAAAACGATCAGAAAAATATGTCACGGGAATGTCGACGCTGGATTATGAATGCAATCGATAACACATGACCAGGGTCGATCCGACATCATTTGCCATCCCATTTGGCTCTATGGTTGCGGTCTATGGTGATTTAGCCCATATCAGTTGTAATTATTGCAATAAAAATTTGCTGCTACTATCAGCCAGTTTTTCCATTTGCAGTGAGTGTATATCATAACGAGTCTAACAATAGCTAAGGAATACAATGGATTTTATTTGGATTTTATTTGCTTTTGCTTGCGGCTTGTCAACTAAGCTTATTTCCCTTCCTCCATCTACCGGCTATTTATTGGCTGGATTTTTACTGCATTTCTTAGGTTTTGAGGCGGATGCATTAATCGACTCGCTTGCGAACCTCGGTATCACTTTGATGCTGTTTACTATCGGCTTAAAACTTAATGTTCGGGACTTAGTAAAAAATGAAGTCTGGTTAGGCAGTATCACTCATGGGCTTCTGTGGTTTGTGCTAGCTATGCTGTTTATAAAAGCATTTGTTGCTTTTTCGTTAAGTTATTTTTCTCAAATAGACACGTATACCAGTGCACTCATTGTTTTCGCATTAAGTTTTAGCAGCACAGTATGTGTCGTTAAGTTAATGGAAGATCATGGTGAAATGCGAACTCGACACGGTAAGCTCGCCATTGGAATACTGGTAATGCAGGATATCGCTGCGGTTTTATTTCTTGTTATCGCCACCGGCAAGATTCCTTCTCTGTGGGCGCTTCTATTGTTATCAGCCGTGGTGCTAAAGCCGCTAGTCAATAGGATAGTTGACCATATCGGCCATGGCGAGCTAATCCCCTTAGCCGGATTCTTTTTAGCCTTAGGAGCGTATGAGCTGTTTGAATTCGTCAATATTAAGGGCGATTTAGGCGCTTTACTGGCAGGGATGTACTTAGCATCCCACAAAAAATCGAGCGAAATTAATAAGTCATTGATGGGCTTTAAAGACCTGTTTTTAATAGGGTTCTTTTTATCGATTGGTTTCGCAGCTTTACCCACCTGGGAGATGCTTGCCATTGCCGCTGTACTCACTCTGCTGATTCCAGTGAAGTTCCTATTATTCTTCTATTTATTCACCCAACTTAGGCTTCGCGTTAGAACCGCATTTTTAGCGGCATTGGCACTGAGTAACTTCAGTGAATTTGGTCTTATTGTCGCTACATTAAGTACCCAGTTGGGCTGGCTTAGCAGTGAATGGTTAGTTATCTTGTCGCTAGCGGTATCAATATCTTTCGTGACCACCAACTTCATTTACAATTATGCACATCAATTTTTCAGCGAAAATAGAGAGGCAATAAAAAAATATGAGACCTCAGAAAAGTTGCCAGAAGATAATTTTTTGCAACCCCGCGGCGCACCTATAGTCGTCATTGGTATGGGGCGCGTGGGTATGGGTGCGTACCAAGCTCTGAATAGTAAAGTTCCGGGTCAAGCATGGGGTTTAGATACGGATAAAGACAAAGTCGAGTGGCTGAATCAAGAGCAGATACAAGCTTTTTGTGGCGATGCGGAAGACATTAATTTCTGGGAGAGTATCGATCTGGATAAATTACAATTAGTCTTATTAGCGTTGCCTTCAGTTCAAGATATTACCAGTATTACTCAACAACTCCGTTATGCACATTATCAGGGTAAAATAGCAGCAATAGCGCGCTTCGATGATGAAAGAAAATCCATTGAAGCCTTGGGCGTAGATAAGGTATTTAACTTCTATAACGAAGCTGGCGTAGGCTTTGCCGAAGAGAGTATTAGTTTGATCGATACCAGTAAGATGGCGATCGTTGACGGTAGAAGCATTGACTGATCAGCGGCTAAATATCAAAATGGCGGGGCATTAAAGGTGTTATCAGACGGAGCTAATGTTTGGTGGGCAAAGACAATCGAAAACGACTAAGCTATGATTTTCGTCGTAAAAACTGCAGAATCTAGAGGGAAGATGTATGAGTAAACAGATACTAGTTACGTTACTTTCGCTGTTATTTAGTGGTCAAATTATGGCGATAGAAGAACCAAAGTACGAGGTACTAGAAGTGGAAGGTGCTTTTGAACTAAGAGCGTATAAGCCTATGATTGTTGCTGAAACCATTGTTGACGGATCGATGGATGATGCGTCCAGCCAAGGCTTTAGACGTATAGCGGGTTATATTTTTGGCGGTAATACATCAAAGGCTGGCGAAACAGAAAAAGTAAACATGACGGCACCGGTAACTATACAACCCAAAGCCGAAAAGATTAGCATGACGGCGCCCGTAACATTGAAAGAAGAGAAGGGCAGCTGGCGAATACACTTTGTGATGCCCAGTGAATATACAATGGACACCCTTCCTACTCCCGATGAAGCTAATGTTACGCTGCGAGAAGTGCCTGCTCAGAAATTTGCAGTGATAACATTTTCTGGCTTTGCCGGAGAAGAAAAAGTGGCGTTAAAAACTCAAATGCTGCTTCAGTGGTTAGCTGAGAAAGGCATTAGTCAGCAGGGTAAGCCACAATTAGCGAGATACAATCCCCCTTGGACATTGCCTTTCTTTCGTAGAAACGAAGTGATGATTGCTATTAAGTGAAACCGGCTTGGCATCCAGAACAATAGCCGGAGACCGTGGCTGAGTGCTCGCTGAGGGCACTCCTCCAGGCAAAGATTAGTCGCTCACCATTTTTTCAGATTTTCCAAATACCCAGACAAAAACGAGACTGACGCCAAAGTATTCATTCTTTTTAATCAGCGGGCTGTCTGCATTGCTTGCACCGTCGAGATTATAGTAGGTCAACTTTCCCGCAACAAAATAGTCGCCAATACGCCGTTTTAAACCTGTGGAAAATCGCGCGCCGGTATAACCGCTGTCGGACTGATAATGTTCGCGTCCCGGCCGCACGTCCTGTGAGTCTACATCGTAAATATAACCATGATAGCGACTGCTGCTGAACACGGCTCCTAAGGTGGTTGTCAGTTTCCAGCGACTCAAATCCATCTCGTGGTGCAGTCGGGGGTTGGTGGTCCAACCCTGATAGCCCATAAACTCATCGCCGACGGTGAATCCTCCGCGTACGGGTAGGTCTGCTCTCAGTAAATGCCGGTCACTCCGATAAACTTGATATTGCAGCGTTGGACCTACCTCAAGCATCAAGTCCAAATCATCCATGCCATCACGGGCCTCACTATCTTTGCTGTTAACAGGCAGCGAGCCACTAAAGCTCAAATTCAAATCAAGCCTCTCACTGTCGTAAATTAGACCGCGGATACCGTTCCGATCTGAACGTATTAATTTGCCCCGATAATTAACAAAGGGAATTGGCAGCGCGTACGCACTCTCCTGTTCGGACCCTAAGTAATGAGGGTGATAGAGGGTGGATAGTCCAGCACCAAATTCCCACAGAGGCTTCTCCTCAGCCAATAGCGACGAATTAAATCCGAGCACTAAAAAACAGAAAGGCACTACCCGTAAAATATTCTTATTCAAACTTATCAGCCAACTTTCAAGAGGTTAGGGATTATTGCCAAAATTGATGTTGGCGATGCAGTGAGGCTGCGCCAAAAAAACATGGACTGCGATTACTAAAATTTGTGTTGGGATGATAAATCATAAGTCGTTCAAATCCCAGAACTATGGCCCAGTCTCTGATGACATAGCGATCAAAGCTGTTGACCTCCAAAAGAAAGACTGCGATACCTTATGAGCGCATGATTTAAATCGCAACTGGGCTGATTATCGGGTGGCTATCGAATAGTGTAGACTGGCGATAAAGACGAGTTTAGTGATTTCTTTATTGCTGTTATCAAACAGATACATGGCGCAAATTCTTTACGCCTAATCCTGAGAGTAAAAAAAAGACAGCCGGCCTTAACTCGTATGCTTTGTCTACATTGTCACCATGTAAAGGAATATTTCTGAATGGGTATTGTTGGTAAGTTGGTCAAATGGGTGGGTATCTTATTGCTCAGCGTAATAACCCTTACGGCAACATGGTTATTGACCCGTCCTAGTATGGCTGAGGTCGGTATCCCCTATGCGGCCGCTGCTGAAGCAGGGCCGGGTGTAACCGTCAAATGGTTTGGCGTCACAACGCTCTTAATAGATGACGGGGAAACTCAAATTATGACCGACGGCTTTTTTTCGCGGCCAAGCTTACTCGATATTTTAATGAAGCGCCCGATAGCACCAGATCAGCAAAGTATCTCCAACATGATAAAAAAGCACAATATCAATCGACTAGCAGCGGTCATACCGGTTCACTCGCACTATGACCATGCGATGGACAGTGGCGAAGTTGCTAAACAGACCGGCGCACTCTTACTGGGTTCAAATTCTACTTCGTTTATTGGTCGAAGCTCCAAATTACCAGAATCACAAATACAAAATGTGGTGCCTGGCCGAACTTATTCCTTTGGACAATTTAAAGTTACCTTATTTGAATCAAAACATACGCCGGCAGCCAGTAATTCAGGTATTGATGGGGTTGTGACAGCTGCCTTTGATTTACCCGCCCCCTATACAAGCTGGCAGCTTGGTAAAGCGTTCGCCATTTTGATTGAACATCCACAGTCCAGTTTTTTGGTGCAGGGAAGTGCTGCATTCATGCCGGGCGCTTTTGAAAACCTCACTGTTGATGCGGTATTTTTAGGTACCGGTGGTCTACGGAATCAGCCGCAGCAATATCGAGAAACATACGTTTATGAAACGGTAACGCTTACGGCCCCCGAAGTTGTTTACACTATTCACCACGACAATCTATTTGGTGAGTTGGGCGATGTAGAGCAAAGTAGCCTGTTGCCGGCATTTGATGCCTTGTATGCATTCGAGCTCAGTCAATTAATATTACCTGCGCGGTTTGAACAAATGCGCTTCGCTCAAGCGGTTAGTATGCCTAGAGAGCGACGCTAAATCACTGTTGCGACATTAGGGTCAGCAACTAGCGCAATAACGGGAGGATCCGGTGGATTTTAGTGGAAAAGTGGCTGTAATTACCGGCGGTGCTGATGGCATTGGACTGGGCGCGGCAAAGGCTTTTAAAGAGAGACAAGCTGACGTTGTGATTGCCGATATAAACACCGACAAACTTGCAGCGGCGGCTCTTCAATTGGGCGTAACTCCGGTACGTTGCGATGTAAGCTCGGACGAGGATCTTTCTGTACTTTCGGGCATAGCCACTGCGCTGGGACCGGTGGATATTGTGATGGCAAACGCAGGTGTCGCATTAGGTGGACGTTTTGAAAAAATCCCGATAAGTGAATGGCAGCGGCTGTTTGACGTTAACGTGATGGGAGTCGCCCGGACTATTAATGCCTTTCTCCCCGAAATGATAGAGCGAAAAAAAGGTACCATTATTATTACTGGATCATCCGCAGGGCTATTTAATAGTAATGGTATGAATGCCCCTTATGCAGCGTCGAAATATGCCTTGCATGGCATGGCTAAGGCGCTGGCTGTCTATGGCAGACCGCTGGGAATTCAGGTTCACTATCTTGCACCACGAATGACGGACACTGCATTCCCTCGATCGTCAGTTGCTTGGGGTCATAAAGGTAGCAGGGTTACATCAGATGTAGATATCGGTTCAGATTTTGATACCGTTGCCGATGTCATAAGAGCACTGTTTAACGGTATTGAGGCGAATCAATTTCTGATCAGCCTGACTAAGGATACCAATGAACAGCTAGCTGCTTTTGCCAACACCCAGTCTCCTTTTTAGCGCCATCGCTAAGTTATCATGGCGCCTAGTGTTAAACATTGCCTCAACTCAGTATGCTCTAATGAGGATAGATTGTTGTCGCGTGATCGCGCTATCGGGTCAGAACCTTTCAGAGAGATCTTGGTCTTGAGAGGTGCTACCTGGTTTTGGTGATTCTTCGAAGGGCTGTATCAAGATGCGCTTTATTGGCATAAGCATAAATATTAATATCGCCGTCAATGTTGACACCGTCGCCTATCTTGATTTGCGACTTTTCCAGAAGGTCCCATCGGTAGCGTTTGGCGGTTAATCCAAGCGAGGTATAATTGTCCAAGTTGAGACCCGTATCAGCGATGGTGCGTTTAATAGCGCGTTCCAAAATCGCGTAGTCTTCTGGCGTAATTTTCATCATAGCGTTTCTTCAGACTCAAAAATTACCTGCTGCTTTGGGGCTTTAAGTTTTACCCCAATGTGCAGCAGCTTAGTTTGAATGAGATGTTGCATTTTAATAGCGTTGCCATCCTGATGTGCTTGTGTCTGATGCTCATCGGTATCGAATACACAGGTAATCGAAAGACTGGCTGGAAAGTTACTATAGACGGCTCGATGGGTTAACCACTGAAACCCGGGGATGTCTTCGAGAAATATTTCACAGGCTGAAGTGAGTGCAAGTCGCACATTATTGTCGATCTTTTTCTCAGTTTTACTTTTTGGTCGGGCCATTCTGTAACGCTCTTTAGCACTGTCTATGGATTTACACATTCGTTCAAAAAATAGGTCTCATCTGTTTTTACTATAACCAAGAAAGGCTATCAAAAAACACCCCCATAGCCAACACGGGACAGGCCTATAAAAGCCTTCCAACGTTTTAGCCGTTGTGCTGTTATGGATTCAGCATTCCGGAAGCTTTATGGCCATAAAACGTATCTAGAGAGCCTCACTATTAAATGCTGGGTTAGGAAATAATTTGCCAGGATTCATTAGATACCTCGGGTCAACTAGCTGCTTGATGTTTTTCATGAGAGCCACTTCGGTTGCTGATCTGTAGGTTTCTAGTGCGGCCACTTTTGTTTGCCCGATACCATGTTCGGCACTGAAAGAACCGTCAAGTGAGTCAACGATGTCATACACTATCTGATTGATCTGATCGATAAATTCAAGAAATTTCTTTGCTGGTAGTGCCTGTGGGGGGGAAAAGTTGAAATGAATATTGCCATCGCCAACATGCCCAAAGGGATACGGTCTTATACCCGGACAAATTGCTAATACGCGCTCACAGGCGAGATGAATCAACTCGGGGATTCTATTAATGGGTACCGAGACGTCATGTTTTATGGAGTATCCTTCCTCTTTTTGAACTTCAACCAGCGCCTCACGAATCGCCCAAAGTCCATTTTTCTGTTTTTCAGATTGAGCAATTACTGCATTACTAATGATCCCAGCATCAATTGCCTCTTCTAAAATAAGCTCGTTGAGACTTCCAAGATCATCGTTTTTTCGGCTTGTGCTTATTTCCATCAGAATATACCACTCCGCTTCGCCGGGAGACAATGGCAGCTGAATATCATCTCGGTGTTTTGCGACTGTTTCCAACGCAATGCGGGGTATTAGTTCAAAGCTGCTAATCTGATCGCCGCTCAGTTCCCGGGCCATAGCTAATAGCGACAGGCTACTCTCAAGATCGACAAGGGCGCAAAAAGCGGTAGATCTCGACTGAGGACATGGAAATAGTTTCAAGACCGCGGCGGTAATAATGCCCATCGTACCTTCTGCGCCGATGAACAGATGTTTCAGATCATAGCCTGTGTTGTCTTTTTTTAGCCGGCGCAAGCTATTCAGCACTGTGCCATCGGGTAGAACGACCTCAAGGCCAAGTGCAAGATCTCGAGTGTTGCCGTAGCGCAGGACATTTATCCCCCCTGCATTAGTGGCAAGATTGCCACCAATCTGACAACTGCCCTCGGCCCCGAGGCTGAGAGGAAAGAACCGGTTTGCCTGTTCGGCCGCGCCCTGGATATCTTGCAGAATGCAGCCTGCTTCGACCGTTATGGTGTAGTCGAGGATGCTCAGATCTCGTATGTTGTTCATCCGCCGCAAACTAAGAATCACAGACGTTTTGGATGGGTCAGGGATGGCGCCGCCGCACATACCGGTGTTTCCCCCCTGAGGAACCACAGGAATATTTGCCTGATTGCAAAGCGCCATAACTTGAGACACTTCTTCAGTAGTTAAAGGACTGACAAATAACTTTGCCTCTCCCGGAGGACAGCCGACAGAATACGTCATAGAAGGGATTAACTCGGTAGAATTTTCTGACCAGCCCTTTGTCCCGACTGTTGCCTTAATACGATGAATGGCATTCTCTATCTGCATTGCTTCGACCTGTTTAAAGATGGAATGAACCCTCTATTGATGTTGCGAATACCGTTATTGATTGCTTAACAATGATCTCTTGTTCTGGCTCTTTAGGATTGACTAAGTGTATTGCCTGAACGTTGTGACTGCCAACGGCGGATGGCGAAAATCAGCGAGCCTATGGTTAAACCGATAAATATCCAAGTGATTGGGCCACGAAAAAAAATCATAGGGTCACCCTTGCCAATAAGTACCGTACGACGAAGATTGTCTTCTAGCATTGGTCCAAGAATAAAACCAATAAGAAAAGGTGCTGAGGCCATTTTTACACGCAGGAAAAAGAAACCTAGCAGGCCAAAAAGGAACATAAGTGCAATATCAAACACATTGTTGTTAACTGCAAAAGTCCCGAACACGCAGAACAGTAAAACCAGTGGTAGCAATATGGCCTTCGGGACTTCGGCTATTTTTGAAAAGTGCCGTATGGTAATGCTACCAACTATTAAAAGGACAATTGAACTGAGCATGATGCCGCAGAAAATTGCATAGATCATGGCAAGATTATCTTGAAACATCAGCGGGCCAGGCGTCAAGCCATGAATCATGAAGGCTCCAAGAATGGTCGCTGTAATAACATCGCCAGGGATACCCAGTGATAGCAGGGGAATCAGTGTTGCGCCGGCAACACCATTATTGCCTGCTTCAGAGGCGGCAACTCCCTCAGGCTCGCCTTTACCAAAATTATCTTTATTAGGAGATGTCCTCTTCGCTTCACCATAGGAAATAAAGGCGGCCGACGTGGCGCCAGTTCCAGGGATAGAACCGATAATCACCCCAATCACACTGGACCGCACAATGGTTTTTAAATATTTTCTGAATTCGTGCCAGGTCAGCTTTGAATGGTCTACGACAGTTACGACGGTGGGCTCAACCTTGCGGTAATAGAACTCAATGACTTCGGGGATCGCGAATAAGCCAATCATCAAAGGTACAAATGAAATACCGTCCATGAGGTCGAAGCTTTCGAACGTCAGTCGCTCGCTGCCATAGACCGGATCCAGGCCAATAGTCGATGTCAGAATACCTAAACAGGCAGCAATCAGACCTTTTATGACGGCGTCACCAGACACCGACACGATGATAGTCAACGAAAAACAAATCAGCCAAAAAAATTCGGGTGGTCCAAAGTTGAGTGCAATTTTTGCCAGATAAGCGGCGAAAAATATCAGAGACAGATTGGAGATGAAGTCCGCAATACATGATGAGTAAAGTGCAGTTTGCAAAGCTTTTCTTGCTTTGCCCTGCTGAGTCATCGGGTAACCGTCCAATAACGTACAGGCGGCTGCAGGTGTGCCTGGAGTTTTTATCAAAATAGCGGTTATTGAACCGCCGTACATACCGCCCTTATAAATACCTACAAGTAACAATATGGCGGTTACCGGTTGTAGGGAGAACGTAAAGGGTAACGCTAAGGCCACCGCCATCGTTGCAGTTAATCCGGGGATAGCGCCGACAAAGACACCAACAATCACACCAAAAATAATAGCAATAAAGTTGTCGACACTTAAAAATAGAGCGAGTACTTCAGAAATAATGTCCATTACAATCCGCTGTTTTAGTCGTCAAAAATGCCGCGAGGGAGCGGGACATTTAAAAGTTCGGTAAAGAAAAAGTAGACGGCAATGGGTATTATCATTGCCAATAGATACAGTGTCATCGAGCGCCGGGCCCTTAGCGCAAAAAGAATTAGGCAGGCGACAATCGCAGTTAATACTGCCCCCAATCTTTCGAAAGCAAGTACATAGCCTATTAGAACTGCGATGAGTATGACTACATCGATAGAGCGCTCTTTGCTCACAGGGTCAATGTTTTTCGAGGAGCTTAGCCATTCTTGAAAACAGAGGGTCAATGACAGAATAAATACGCACCAGCTCATTACCATCGGTAGCCATCTAGGCGACATTATTGGATTTTTAACAAAGCCAGGTTCTTCAATGTATTCTAGCCCAATGTACAAAATAAACAGCAGAGATAGCAGGGCCATAAAAAGGCCGACCAGCATATTTTTATTCAATAAGGAAGGCATAACACACGCTGTTCTCTATTATAGTTATAGTTTTAGATGAATCGCCATATCAATAAAGTCATCTAAGCAATGATTAGATTCTGTTCAGGCGCCAATGAATTTGACAATAAAAACACGAATCTTCTTTAGCGATATAAAATCGATGGCCACATTGAGGCTAGTAGTTGATGTCAGCCTGCTTAGTGACGGAAGACCATTTAGTCGTTTCGTCGATGATAAAGGCTTTGAAATCGTCACCACTCTCTGTTGCCGCAATGGCTCCCCGCTGTGCTAAAAAATCAGTGAAGTTTTTTGATGCGACTATCTCGTTGAGCAGTGTTTGTAACGTTGTCGAGGCGTCTTCATCGAAGGATTTGTTAGCGATCAGACCAAACCATGAAGATATTATAAAATTTTCTAGACCCAAACCTACGCCGGTTTCGCTCATCGTCGGCACATCGGGTAAGAAGGGCGAGCGTATCTTACTGGTGACCGCTAGGGCCCGTAGTCTTCCCGATTGGATGTAAGGGAGTGCTGCCGTCAGGTTTTCAAAAGAGACATCCACATCACCTGAGATCAATGCCGGTATCGCCTCACTACTACCGCGAAAAGGAACGTGTGTCAGCTGAGTATTGGTTAAGTTCTTGAAGAGCTCGCCCGACATATGGATTGAGCTCCCAAGGCCAGGTGAGCTGAAGGTCATTTCTTGGCTTTTTGCAGCGTTCACAAACTCTGTGACATTTTGATGGGGGGCGGTTGCGGGTATAACCATAACATTGGGTGTCGCCATAATTCGGCGAATAAATTTGAAGTCTTCAATGGGGTCATACTTTAATCGAGGATATACCGTTGGACCTAATATATGACCAGGGGAGGCCATAAGCACGGTATGACCCGTATTGCGCCCCCTCGATAGTTGACCTGCTGCTCTGGTTGAGCCCGCCCCGGGTCGATTTTCTACGACGATACTGTAACCTGATTTTTTCTTTAGTAGGTCGGCAATTTTTCGCGCTGTAATGTCAGTGGATCCGCCGGCAGAGTAGGGCACTATCAACTTAATAGTCTTTGACGGCCATACTTCGGCATTGGCGGCAGCGCAAATCAAAGTCGTTAGGCCGCTGACAACAAGAGCCTTGAACAATACGCTGGCTAGTTTTTGCATAAATATAATCCATCGAATTATCAGTTTTTCGAATACAGAACATAGGCTCGTTAAACGAAATGTAGTATACATTATTATCTTCGGGTTGCTGAATAGCGGCTGAGATTGAGAGTTGTGAACTATGGCATAATCGCGCTGCAGTACTTATGCTACCTGCTTCAAAAACCAAAAAAACTGGAACGCTCTCAGACGCTAACTTAAATCACTCGTTGTAAATCCCATTTTTGGTCACTAAAGCGACTTAGCGGGCCCGTCACTCGAGTCTACAGGAAAAAATATTTCATATGAAATGAAGTTATAGTTTACTAATGTGAAATGGATGATTAGCATCGCGGGCTCAAGTGACTCAAAAATCAGGAACGATGATGAAAGTAGACAGCTTTTTCGAAATGCTTTGGAAAGATTATGTTCAGATAGCACCACAGGCACAGAAAATACAGGATATTTTCACCGGGCTAGGCGAAACCGTGTTCAATGATCACGTCGCTTTTAGAACATTTTCCGACTCACCTATTGATCTGGATCATCTGGAACCAGTGATACTTAAGATGGGATATCGGCTGCAAAATACCTATCATTTTGAAGAGAAAAAATTGATTGCGCGGAGTTATAGTCACTCTGAAGCGGATCTTCCGAGAATTTTTCTTAGCGAGTTGAGACGCGATTTACTCAGTAAGAAGGCGCAAGAAATCCTATCATCGCTCGTCGAGCAAATATCTGAAGACGTTATAGAAGGCCCGGAGATTTTTGCTGAAGGTTTGTTATGGAGACCTATTCCTTACAAAGACTATAGTCAGCTTTTACAGGAGAGCGAATATGCCGCATGGCTAGTATCTATGGGGCTTCGGGTAAACCATTTTACAGTAAGCGTTAATCATCTGAAACAGCTGGTTGAGCTCGAACAAGTCATTGCCTTGCTAAAAGAAAATGGTTACTTAATTAACCAAGCTGGCGGTGAAATTAAGGGGGTTCCATCAGACCTACTTATTCAGGCTTCGACATTAGCTGATCGAATTAATGTGACTTATGGCTGCGGTCACGTGGAAAATATCCCGTCGTGCTTTTATGAGTTTGCTAAGCGATTTGAAGACGCTGAAGGCCGCCTTTTTGATGGTTTTATCGAGGGCAATGCAGATAAGATTTTTGAATCTACAAACATGGACCGTGAAAGTTCCGATTAATCATGGTGACGAAAAAAGCGGCATTCTCTCGGGTTAGGTTGATGGCAGTTTGTTATTTAATTCTCTCGGCAACTCGGTTGGGCTACTTTGTTAGAATAGTGTGACGTTGTGAAAGATTCCGGCTTGGGTGTATATTCAATGAGCAGATGATTCAGGTCTGGGATAGTGTTCAAGTTGATAAAATAATAGGGGAGTAGGTCGTGATTCAGTTTAGCGTGAATGGTGAAATCATCAGATCGGAAAGCCCGCCGGAGACGCCACTACTGTGGGTGATTCGTGATGAAATCAAACTCAAGGGTACAAAGTTTGGCTGTGGTATTGCCCAATGTGGTGCTTGTACCATACACCTTGATGGTTCAGCGGTCCGTTCCTGTGTCACGCCACTAGGCGCCGCAAAAGGTCGCAGTATTACTACGATTGAGGGGCTCGACTCCATCGCCGGTAAGGCCTTGCAGTCTGCATGGGTCGAAGAGCAAGTTCCGCAATGTGGTTATTGTCAGTCTGGACAAATCATGCAGGCGGCACAACTTTTAGCGGATACTCCGAAGCCGACTGATGAGGATATTAATGTTGCGATGAATGGCAATCTTTGCCGTTGCATGGCTTATAGGCGCATTCACAAAGCGATTAAGCGCGCTGCTAATGTCGAGGAGGTCTGAATGACCCTGTTAAAACGCTCCCACTTACTCAGTCGTCGCAGCTTTCTCGCTCGTTCAGTCAGTACTGGTCTGGTCATGGGTGTCGGTATCGTGTTGCCGGGCTGTAGCGAAGAAACAGCAATTAGTGACCTTCGCGCCAGTGGCACCAGTCGCAGCTTTTCACCCAATATCTGGTTCGAGATTGATAGCGCTGGGTTGATTAATATCAATATCAGCAAAGCCGAAATGGGCCAGCATGTTGGTACGGCCCTGGCGCGTATCATCGCGGACGAACTTGGCGCCGACTGGTCCAAGGTGTCAATTACGCATGTCGACACTGCTGCAAAGTGGGGTGCGATGGTTACCGGTGGCTCGTGGTCGGTATGGACTTCATTCACTCAGCTATCACAAGCAGGTGCCGCGGGGCGCACAATATTGATCGAGGCGGCGTCAAAATTGTTAGGGGTTGATAAGTCTCTCTGTAAAGTTTTGAAGGGCCATGTGGTAGCAGGTGACAAACAGCTTTCATTTGCTAGTATCGTCGCTAAAGGCGATATTAGTCGCAGTTTTAGTGAAGACGAACTGGCCACTATGCCCGTTAAGCTAGCGTCACAGCGCACTCTAATTGGCAAGCCTGTGACCGCGCTCGATGTGCCTGCAAAAACACAAGGTACTGCCGTTTACGGCTTAGATGCAGAATTACCGGGTATGGTGTATGCACATCCGCTGATCCCTCCCACACGATACGGTAGCTTAATCGTCTCCATTGACGATTCAGCTGCGAAGGGTGTTCCCGGTTATTTGCAAACGTTGACTCTCCGGGACCCGGCCGCGGTTATTCAAGGCTGGGCTCTAGTTATCGCGGATAGTTTCCCGAGCGCAATACAGGCTGCAAAAGCGGTAACGGTAAACTGGCAAGCAGGGTCGACCCGTTATGTTAGCGAGGCCGACATACTTGCAGCTGGCGAGACGCTGGTCGAAGACCCTAGCAGCGGTGTGTTGGCTGTGAATGAGGGCGACATTACAGAGGCGCAGGCAACAGCGGTACAAACTCTTTCGGCTACTTACCGGACCGGTACTGCGCTGCATTTGACGCTTGAACCTCAAAATGCGCTTGTGGAGTATATCGACGGTGTTTTTCACATTCATGCGGGTAACCAGTGGCAATCGTTGATCCTGCCGGTACTCTCGCAATCTCTGGGGGTGCCGGAATCTGACATCATTATTCATCAGTACTATCTCGGTGGTGGCTTCGGTCGTCGTCTTTATGGAGACCAAATGATTCCGGCGGCACTTGCCGCCCGCGAACTTGGTAGACCGGTAAAGCTGATATTCCCGCGTGCCGAAGATAGCCGCTTTGATTGCGTTCGGTCGCCCTCGGTGGCAAAATTTGATGCCTACTTTGGTGCCGACGGAAGCCTGACAGGTCTTGATCATGCGGCGGCGGCGGGTTGGCCAACGTTGACGATGGCAGATTTTTTCTTGTCCGACGCCGTTGATGGTAACGGTAAGTACGACCCATTCTCGATCGGCGGTGCTGATTTTTGGTACACCGTTCCCAGCCATCGCGTGCGTGCTGTTAACAACGAGTTGGCGCAGAAAACGTTTTTGCCAGGATGGCTACGCTCAGTTGGGCCTGGCTGGATTGGTTGGGGGGTAGAATCCTTTATGGACGAGTTGGCGCAGCTATCTGACACCGACCCTGTTGATTTTCGTTTGGCACATCTTGATGCAGCTGGTAAAAACGCCGGTAGTGCGCCGGACTCTGTGGGCGGTGCAATGAGGTTAGCGGCAGTGCTTAGGGACGTGGCAGCGCGATCTGGTTGGGGGAAAAAATTGCCAGCCGGAGAAGGCTTGGGCATTGCCATTGCTCAAGGTCAGGAGCGCCGGATGCCAACCTGGACTGCCTGCGTAGTGCATGTTGCAGTTGATATTCAGTCGAGCGAGATCAATGTTAAGAAGATTTGGCAAACAATTGACTGCGGTACGGTTATTTCGCCAGACGGCGCTATGGCTCAAGCTGAGGGAGCGACTCTATGGGGTTTGAGTCTTGCGCTTTACGAGGGTACCGAGTTCGTTGATGGCGAAGTGAAAGATCACAATCTAGATACTTATACGCCACTGAGAATGGCAGATGTGCCGGCACTCGATATTCATTTTATGGATAGTACAGAGTTTCCCACCGGTCTCGGTGAGCCTCCTATGATTGCAGTAGCGCCGGCGATAGGCAATGCGATATTTGCAGCCACCGGCAAGAGAGTTCGTGATTTACCCATTCGCTTATAACGTTGGTGAATCGGCGCAATCGATGTTCATCGATAAAAACAATGAGTCCAAAAATTGCGCTGGCCACTCATATTTGCATTGTATGACTAATGTCATACTCACTGGCCATGCGTGACCGTCAGACAATAGCGGTATCATGACTATCTAGCAGGGCGATAGGCAGAGAGAATGAAATTTGCCCAGTTACCGGTTCAGGAATACTAAATTCTTGCAGCGGAGTGATCATGCTATTCAGTCATTAAAAAATCGACATATCGTCAGCGTCTTTTCGATCATCTCTACGATATTTTTTTCCTTTATTCAGTTGGGTATTACTTTATAAAACGCCGCTGAATAAAAGAAGCAGCATTTAAAAACAAAAAAAATTAGCTGGAATAAAGGCTAAGGTAGACCCCTTTTGTGGCATGAAAACGCCATATCAAATAGCCATAGGGGCTGATAAAATAGCTTGCCATCGGATATATATTTCGTAAATTTCAGGGCCTGTCAATGAAACACTTATTACTCATGCTATGTCTTTTGAGCTTAAACTCCTTTGCACTTAGCTCCAGTTACCAGCAGGTAGTCGTCACTGAGTTCGGTGGTCCGGAAGTGATGAAAATGGTAACCCAGCAACAGTTACCAGAGCCGGGACCCGATGAAATAAGAATTAAGGTCTTGACAGCCAGCGCCTCTTTTACTGACGTAATGGTACGCAAGGGTATGTATGCCGGCGCACCCAGCGATCCACCGCTGGTGCCGGGTTATGATCTTGTTGGTACGGTAGATAAGCTCGGCGAAGGCGTCTCCGACTTCGAGCTGGGCCAGCGAGTAGCTGCCTTAACGGTGTGGGGGGCTTATACTGAGTATGCTGTACGGCCGATCAGCGAATTAGTTGTCGTGCCTGATGGCTTGGATGAAGAACAAGCGGTGGCGTTAATTTTATCATACAGCACGGCTTATCAGATGCTGCATCGGTCCGCTAAGGTTAAACCTGGACAAACTATTTTAATTCATGGTGCCAGTGGTGCCGTAGGTACCGCGCTAGCCCAACTGGGGAAGGTAGCGGGAGTGAATATGATAGGCACAGCATCTACAGGCAAGCAAGATTATATTAAATCGTTAGGTGTAGAGGCTATCGATTATAAAACCGAGGACTTTGTCGAGCGCACTATGACACTCACCGCCAACAAAGGAGTTGACGTCGTATTTGATGCCATTAGTGTCGATAATTTTAAGCGCTCTTATGAAACACTAAACGGCTCGGGCCATTTGGTCGTTTATGGTTTTTATAACGCTAGCTTATTCGGCGAGGCGGGAGGTATGGGTGATATTCTCGGTGAATTTCTCAGTTGGCAATGGAAACAATGGATGTGGCGGCTGTTTCCAGATGATGAAAAAACCGTTGATTTTTATTCTATCACTGATATGCGCGATGAACATCCAAAGTGGTATCGCGAAGACGTCACTACACTATTTAGCTTGGCCAATAGTCGACAGATAAGTCCTATAGTTTGGAAGACGCTGCCATTATCGGACGCAGCTCAGGCGCATCAGCTGATAGAAGATCGTGTAGTTAAAGGTAAAATTATATTGCGTGTAAGCCGCTAAAAATTCTCAATTCACAACAAGGAGTTAACAATGAAAGCAGCAGTCTATTATAAAAACGGTGCTCCATCGGTATTGACCTACGAAGACGTGCCCGATCCAGTTATTAAGGCAAAGGACATCTTGATTAAAGTTGCCTGTGTCAGTATTGAGGGCGGTGACACACTGAATCGACTCGGTGGCCCGTTACGGACTACGCCGCACATAGTCGGATATCAGGCTGCCGGTGAAATCATCGAAATGGGTGCCGATGTTGAGGGTCATGCTATAGGCGATCGCGTCACTACGGTGATGGGCGACGGCTCCCACGCAGAGTTGCGCGCAGTACATATGGCTAGCGCTTGGAAAATACCTGATCAAATGACTTATCAAATAGGTTCTGCAATACCTGTTCCCTTTGGAACGGCTCACGATTGTTTGTTTGAGCATGGTCGCCTTAAAGCCGGTGAAACAGTATTGGTGCAAGCCGGAGCAAGTGCTGTTGGTTTGGCGGCGATCCAACTTGCCAAGCGGGCCGGAGCTACTGTTATCGCAACGGCATCCAGTCGCGAGAAGCTCGCACAATTAGCGGCCTTGGGAATGGATCACGGTATTAATTATGTAGAGGACGATTTGGTAACTGCCGTTAAAGAACTGACCCATGGCAAAGGTGCTGATGTGATTGTTGATCCTGTAGGTGGACCCACGATGCAAAAAAGTATTTATAGTCTGGCGTATCGTGGTCGTTTATCCACCGTCGGTGGTGCTGGTAGGGAAGTCATTAAATATGACCTAGGCAGTCTCATGGGTGGTAACCAGAGCATAAACGGCGTTTTTCTAGGTGCAGAAATCCGTACAGACCGAGTCCAGACAATAATCAACCAACTGATTGCCGATATTGCCGCGGGCGAACTTACGGTCGTTCTGGACAAACAATTTCCACTCTCTGAAGCCGCTGCGGCTCATGAATTTATCGAAAGTCGTAAGGCTGTTGGACGGGTAACTCTGCTTCCATAATCGTTGTAAGCTATTGACCCGCACTCGCAGCAGCGCAGATGTGGGTCGATACAACTCGTTTAATTTTTTTGCGGTTTTTTTAAATTCACCATGAGCAGCCCAATGCCTAAGAAGGTCACTATGTTAAATCGCGCCGTCAGCAAATTTTTAATCGCATTACAGCTTATATTGCTCAGCATGGCTGTTACAGCTGAACTTAAGATCCCATCGAAAAATCCGGCGCTGTCGGTTACCGGTCAACAACAGCTTGGCACACGAGAGAACAATATAGGGCTGGCGATAGGCAGTACCGTAGCTGATTTTTCCATTAGCACCCATGACAATAAAACGGTCACCCTTAAAGATATACAGTCGATGGGTGATACTTTGGTAGTATTTTATCGTGGTGGCTGGTGCCCTTACTGCAATGTCCAGATACGCCAATTAACGCAGGCATGGCCAGAATTTCAACAGCGAAGAATTACCCCTGTTTTGATCAGTGTGGACAAAACAGATGGTGCAGCGTTGGCGCAACGAACCTATGAAATCCCCTTCCCTGTTTTATCAGACACAGACTTAATCGCCCACAATGCATTTGAAGTAGTTTTAGATGTCGATGATGCAACCTTTGAAAGATATAAAAAATACGGTATAGATCTGGAGCTATGGTCTGGTAAAAATCATCACAAAATCGCCGTCACTGCTGCCTATATTGTTGATAAAAATGCAGTGGTGAAATGGGCGCATACCTCTTTAGATTACAAGACAAGACCCAGCGTCGAACAATTGCTAGATATTATCGATACTGTGGCGCGCTAAAATGCGCGACTAGTATTACCCAACATAGGCAGTGTTAGTTTGTAACGCCTCATGCGCTATGGCAGCCAGTTATTAGAAGATCATGTTCAGTAGCGATTTTCTCGAGCAACTTACTTCTTTAGCTGACTAGATAGGACGAGGCTCGGGGAAAGACCATTCTCCATTTTGGATTTCTTCACGAGGCTGATAAAGGCGCACCACATAACCCCAGCCTTCCATGATGTGTAGACAATTTTTCAGACCGTCAGAACAGTCGCCAAAATTTATAGTGTATGAATCATCGTCATTCGGCTCCGCGGTCACACTATTTATACTGTATGAGTCGAAGGCGTTTTCCTCGAAATAGCCCGCCGCATTATAGATACTGATTGACCAGAAACCATCCACCGGCACATCTTTAACAGTAAGCTGATATTTTCCTAAGTGAAGCGAGGCCGTTTTACTTTCATAGACCACTTCATAGGTTGGTAAACCGCCCCAGCCAAATGCTGCGCCTATTAAGTGTCGTGTTTCTTTTACCTCATCGAACTTCCCATTCCAAAAAGATGCATCGTCCAGACCTTCGCCTAACTGCTGCAACAATTTGTGAGTCCGTGTAAGACTTTCTGTATCATAGTTTAGTCGGCTATATATTTTGTCAGAGTTTGCATGAACCTCAATGTGCGCTTGAAGATCATTGGCAATTTTGAGGTCAGCTGGGTCTGTCGGGTTAGCCAGTATTCGTGCAACAACTGCAACAAAAGGCGTTCCATGTTCCGCCATGGTCAATTGATAAGTACCGCCTGCATGAAAGATTGCGGTCGTGTAATAATCTTCGTTCATCACAATAATCGACATATAGCGGCTCCCAGAGTCTGGGATAGTCAACGTTGCACCTTGGCTTATATCAACTAGGGCTGAACTATAAATGGTATCGCGGTTCATCCGCTCAATATTCTGTTTATGTAAAGGTACAGGCCTACGTGCGTGGGCAAACTTATTCATACCTCGGGCCATTTTCATCATTCCCTCAAAATGGGCTGATGTTGTTGCTCTAACATAGTTATCAACATTAACTATGATGCTATTTGCTGTCCCTTCTATTGGCTCACTTGCGTCAGTATCGATCATTGGGCTTTTATACTCGCTGGCTGTTTTGTACAACTTACTTTAGTAATTATAGGTTAACCTAATAGCTTTGATCTGTTAATGAATAACAGTGATTTTATAAGATAGAAGATGAAGGCTACTGGAAGTTTGATAACAGATTCGATGGCAGCTAACTCATCAAACTTATTGTCGTTTGAGCGCTGTTAACTGCATCAGCCTGATAACATTTATCCCTATGGCTGGGCCTAATTATTCTTTAGTACCAGCTTTCCAACAATCTTACCGGCAAGCTGTGCGTTGAGACCTTCGCGGAACTCGCTCATGGGTAGGGTTACAACCGCCGCCGGTTTGAGTTTACTGTGTTCAATCCAATCCATGAGGGTGGTCATGAGAGAATGATTGATTGAGGGGTCGGCTCTGGATTCGCCACCCCAATCTACGCCGATCAATGCGGAGCGCTTTAGTAAAGCCAGATTGAATGGTAGTTTCGGAATTGTGCCACTCGCGAAGCCGACGACTAAAAATCGACCGCCAGGAGACAAAGATCGAAAAGCGGGCTCGGCGGTATCGCCTCCTACGGGATCATAGACAAGATTCAGCCCGCGACCCTGAGTCATGGCCTTTAGCGTGTCGCGCCAGTCCGGCTGACTATAATCAACGACTTCGTCTGCACCAAAGGTGATCGCAGCATCGCGTTTTCCAGCGGTTGATGCAGCAGCGATTACATAGGCGCCCATCGCCTTAGCAACACTGATTGCCGCCGAACCGACGCCACCCGCTGCGCCTAGGATCAATATAGTTTCGCCGGACTTTAAATCGCCACAATCACGAAGTCCATACAGCGCCGTGGCGTAATTAATATAGAGGCCAGCAGCGGTTGCGTCGTCGAGTATGGCGGGTAATTTTATGAGTTGTTTAGCATTTATAGTCAGCGCGTCAGCGAAGGCGCCGGAACTCGCTAGCCCCATAACTCGATCGCCTGAGATGAAGTCCTGCACGTTAGCGCCGACGGTACGAACGATGCCAGCGAATTCACTACCGGGATAGTAGGGTAGAGGCGGTTTGACTTGATAGAGACCCTGCACCATAAGTCCATCGACAAAACCGACGCCTGCTGCAGTAATCTCCACAAGAACTTCACCAGACTCGGGTTTGGGCGTGTCTACGTCGACCCGTTCTAAGGCATCGGGTGAACCGAATTGATAGCAGCAAACGCTGTGCATCTAGAAGCTCCTTCAGATTAAAATTATAGGTTTTGATGAACGGATGTGGATCTACACTACCGGCCTATAAAAACCCGGTCTTGTGCCCGACAGTGAACCGTTGCAACACAGTTAGCGAGCTGCCATCACTGAGCTTACTCCCGCAAAATGCATCCGTGCCTTTTGCCTTTTGC
>TARA_B110000902_G_scaffold5613_1_pt1 | contig 75477 bp, 69 predicted proteins | sample TARA_B110000902 | Tara Oceans TARA_B110000902 (sample SAMEA4398009) | marine metagenome | biome: Polar Biome; feature: [SRF] surface water layer (ENVO:00010504); material: water (ENVO:00002006), including particulate matter (ENVO:01000060) such as... | depth 5 m | reverse complement strand
TGCTAGCCCGCTGCTAGCCCAGTCCACTGTTTTCGCGAAAAACAGCGCTAAAATGTCTCCGACTGACCAGTCTGTAAAGCTCAGATGGGGACATATTAATATCAATGTGAGTAACCTTGACTCTGCTATTAGCTTCTATGAGAAGTTAGGTTTCAGCGTTTATATACCATCTATTCCATACATAGGATTAACATCGAAGCCACAATCTAATTCAGTTGATGAAGGTAGCAGCACCGCTTTGGGGCTACCTCCAGAAACCTCTGGTCGAGCGTGTATCATGCAGTTGGATAATGGTTATCCTAAATTAGATTTAACGCAGTTTAATGACATGCCACCATCGAAACCATTGAACAATGCGAATTTAGGATTAGTACGGATGTGCTTAGCGTCTGCGAATTTAGAGGCAGACTACAAAAAATTAACAAACCTTGGGGTCGAGTTTATCAGCCCGCCCATGACGACAAAGGATGGCATGGCGGACATTGCAGTTTGTATCGACCCTGACGGCGCACTCATTGAATTGATTCAGGTTTATTTCGATAAGTGGCGTGTTTAAACTGACCCGATTAACCACGGGCATTTTTAATGGGTTCGAGGTCGTATTGCTTAGGGTGCAGGAGGGATTAACACCCCTTCTTTCGACCCTCCCACTACAAGATAGCAGCCACCATTGATACCGTCGGCCGAACAGACCCGGAGACAGTAGATTCAATTGTTAACCTTAAAAGATTAAATACCCTACTTTATCCATAGGGCTGTTTGCACGACTCATGGTGCGTCGTAATGATCAATTCGCCGACGGCGGTGCTGTATCGAACTGCATGAACTTACCGCTTTGAGCCTGCGTCAGACGCAAAATCAGAGCATGTCCCAACCCGGTGGAAGGCGTCAGCACGCCGGCTCGGTGCGACGACTCGCTATGATCATCGAGGGCTAGGCAGAGACCAAGCTCAGCCAGCATTTTGGATGTTGCGCCGTAGCCCGGGTCGCCTTGCCCAGAAATTCGGGTACGGACGGTCTTCGCGCGGGCTTTGGCCGTCACTTCAATCTCGAAGCCTCCATCGCGGAGTAACCATGAAGGCGGACCTTCTCCGGAGGTTGGTTTGAAGTTGATGGGTTCGCCCAGGAAATAGCCAAACCCTCGACTCGCCCACATTCCTGTCAAGCGCAACCACATCCCTGCAGCTGCGCACTCGCTATAGGACATCTTTTGATGTTCGTTGCGCAGCACGAGGCTGCGTCGTACGACTCTGGCGTTGATGGGGGCCATAAAAAATTTCGAAACAGCACCGTAGGTCGAATCAAAAGCCCATTTGAAGTCAGGGGCCATACCATCGGCGGTTCCCGGTGTGTCGGTTTCTACCCCTATGACCCCGGTTGTCAGGAGATAAGGATTTGCTTCCATCGCATCCGTATAGCTGCCGGACCTTTTCGCCCGCTCGGTCGCCTTACCAGAGTTTAAGGTGCCTCCGGAAAACGAACCCGTGTAGCGAGTATAAACGCCGCGAAGCTGCACGCTTTGGTTTGGCTCCCTGGGCAGAGCCTCTGCGGCTATGAAGGCACCGAGATCGGAGGGAATTGAATCGACACCACCCCCCAGAATCACTTTAGCACCGGAATCTCGTGCAAGATCATCAAAGACATCGATCATTTCGGCTTGCCAGAACCCTTCGCCGGCGAGATCTGAGTAGTGAACGCCTGCTCGAGCACATGCACCCAAGAGGACGGCCCCATTATTAACAGAGTAAGGGCCTGCGCAATTGAGAATCACTGTGGTACGCGAGACCATCGCTGTCACCGCGTCGGTGTCCTCGAGGTCAACGCAGAGGGTCTCGGGCCTATCCCCGAGTTTGGAAGACAGTTCGGCAAGCTTGCTTTGAGTGCGGCCCGCAATCGCCCAAGGCTTGCCACGGAGTTCGGGGTGTCCGTCAAGGTAAGTGGCGACCAACTGGCCCGTAAACCCGGTCGCTCCGTAGACGATTAATACTAATGGTTCTGTCGACATCATGTTAGTTCCCTCTATTGCTGGTGACACCCAGATAAGTTACGGACGCAGTCATAACATCACCGGTTCTCAGATAAATTGCAGAGTTCCAGATAGTGCCAAAATGGAACATTTTTGGTTACCTACCACTGCAGCTTTGTTACCCAGCGCCGGAGCGAGTGTTTGATCATGAGTGTCATTAACTACCAAGATCCTCATACTCAACTCCTTAACTTTTTTTTGTAAATTAGTTATATATTCGATCTAAAAACTTGTGGCAAACCGCAGCAAAACCGATGACCGATGTTTTTATGCTTCAACAGGCTGATGGTCACGCTTCCTCATAAGGTAAGCAAAACCAAAGCCCGTCACATAGGCAATTGGTAGATAAAAAAGCGTCGGCGTGAGCATCTCGGGGATTTCTAACATGGTTAGAATGACCACGATTGCGAGAGACACATTTTGCAAACCGACCTCCACCGTAATAGTGCGCACTTGAGTCTCCTGCTTGAGCAGCAAGTTCCCAAGCAGATAAGCCAACCCCATCATTGAAACATTCAGCGCTAAAGCTGCAAACATTGCCTGAGCTGAACCCAGCAATTCCGAGCGAGCGACCAATAGCAAGAGCGACGTTGTGATCACCAAACCGAACCCAAATCTAAAAATCGTCTGTCGATAGTTTTCTAGGGTCAAAAACTTACCGCTCAAATACATTCCCAGACAAACCGGCACCACCGTCGTAAAGAAAATCCGCATAGAGGTTTCTATGAATGGCAGCTCCAGTTGCACACCTGCCATTTCAAAATAGGTTAAGGAGAAACTCATGACCAGCGGCGCCGTAATAAACGCGACAATACCAGATAGTGCTGTTAGCGTGATAGATAACGCCGTATCACCGCCAGCGATCATGCTGATCGCATTAGAGGTTGGTCCGCCGGGGCAAGCCGAGAGAACCATCAGGCCAATGGCCAACAACGATGGCAGCTCCATCAAGTAACAAATGCCAAAGGCTATGATGGGCAACAGTAGGATCTGTCCTATTAACCCCAATAGACTTGCCAATGGCGTTTTTACGACGTTTAAGAAATCACGCACCCGAAGCATGATCCCCATCGAAAACATGATGAGCATTAACCCTGTAGTAGCAATATTAGTTACTATTTCGCCAATTTGCGCTTCCGTCACACTGATGTTCCTTGCCTATCTATTATTTAAATCAACCTTGGATATTGGAAGGATTAACACTCCAACTCTCAACTGTCCTACCACAAGATAGCGACCTACAGACGGTCGACGGTGCATCATAAACTGCGGCCAGCAGGCATGTAAGCGTCGTTGCGATCAAACGGTAATAGGGCGATTGAAATAGGCCGGGAGAGCATGAAAAAGAGCGGAGGAACCTGTCAGACCAATGACGAGTTCTAAACCGCTCTTTTTTAATGACACAAACTGTACGTATTATTTAGGTCTTAGCGTCCAGTTGGATCGGCACCATCTACCGGCGCACCGGTGCCCGATGAACCCATGAACAACTTCTTACCATTGGCCAAGGTGATATTGCGACCATTAGCGCGCTGCGAACGGTCTTTACTCTGATAGCCATCAACCACGATAAACGTGCCCGGTTCGATTGTGCGCTTGTTAACCCCACGTCGCAGCAATGTGTTTGGCGTTCCGCCCTCAACCATCCACTGTTCTTTCTCACCCGCTTCATTGGTATGCTCCAGATGTATCCAAGAATGAGGGTTAACCCACTCAACCTTGGTTACAGGTCCTTTCAAAATTAATGGCCGATTAGGATCAAATTCGGCAGAAAATGCATGATGACCAATTGCCTGCGCTGAAAAGTAAGCGGTCGCAATCACACCGACGGCCAACAGGGGTCTAAATAATTTCATATGAGTCTTCCTATAGGTCTGGCATTACGTATCAGGGCTGTTAATTATTCTTTATCAGCTGCTGCTTTTTCTCTATATTCGGCTTCCAAAATGCGGGCACCGCGAAGAATATTACCCATCGCATAATTGGCCTCATGACAGGCGTACTCGTAAACCGTCTCTTCAGACCTGGGCCAGTTGTAATTTCCCGACCATGGTTCAGTCCAAGTGTTAGGGTCTTCGACAGTGAAACTGTAGTGAAGGGCGTCTTCAGTACGAGTAAATCGTTCTACAACATGCAGATCACGCGTGGCATTATATAATCCGGGCGTATCATTGAAGTTGGTGGTATCAATAACCAGTGTATCCCCTTCCCAATGACCGATTGAATCACCCATCCACTTACGAATATCCGATGAGATATGCTCGCTATTCATACGGACAATTCGAGAGTCGTGAACCATCTCTATTAGAATCAAAATATGATCAGGAGTTTGTACGATTCGTTTTACATTATTATATAACGTGGGCAACATAGGCGGCCCACCGGTTGAGCCAAAGCCCTGCAAACATCGATCTGAGGTTGTGCGCACTTCAGGATCATCATAGGGGCCCTCCACATCTTCTCCTTCTTCCAGCCACCAAGCTCTATCGTTAGCCGCTGCGACCTTGCCGTAATTAGCATAGCGCTTAGCTAGCCGCATTTTTGCAGCCCCGGTGAATTCGGGGAAGCGGCCATTCGATGGCTCAGTTACAATTGAGGTCCGAAATTTGCCATCAACCGATGCCGCGCCATCACCGCGGTCGATCCAGAATGTGTTATAGCCGCCAACACCACCCGCACCCAATTCGAAATTCCCGTCGCCACCTTTTGGCGGAGCCGCACGATCAGGATCCAACTCCTCATCGCCCTCGGCGATTAACGCTGCTTCGTCAGCAGCCATTTTATCGGCTTCTTCTTTGGTAAGGTATTCCTTCTCACCAAACAATTTAGGTCGCTGTGTTGGGGTTAATGTGGCGACATCATAGCTGCCATTTAGATCTGGTTTACCGTCTGCAGTACGAGGAATATCAGCCCATGCAGTTTGCATCATAGTCGCCGCAATGAGCAGAGATAGTGTTTTTATATTGCGCAATTTAGTATTCATGTTAAGTACTCCTGGTGGCGCACCGTTAGTTGAGCTCGTTTCAACGGTGAAGTTTCAACTCAGTCAAGGGGGTTACGACGCCACTCTCCGTACAGTAGCTCTTCAACAAATTCTACACATTTGAAATCCAAAATCTGAAAATCCTGTTCCATTCGACGGTAGAGAGGAAGACTGATCTTCCAAGGTTCGGTATACACCTCGGGATCCTCGATAATTGCCTCATACAGCAAATGATTGGGGCCCATTGGCGTGTATCGCTCGATCACATGTAATTTATCACTGTGATGATTTCCGGCCCGATCTAACCAACTGCCGGGGTGCAAACCCGTCACATCCAGCACCAGAGTGTCGCCGTCCCAGCTGGCTACCGATTGCCCCATCCAAGTGTCGATGGGTGCTTCACCGGGGTCATTAGTATAGATATTCCGCGCCGCATTCGCGTACTGATAAGACATAAATAGGTCATTATCGCCTTGGAATATCTGGAAAGGGAAAGGCATATAAGTGGCGCGAGGTACCCCCGGCAAATAGCATTTCACTTCCGGGTCACGATCCAACCAATTAGCTTGGTTTTCGTCTCGTAGAATCAGCGCTTCCGGCGTGTAAGGAATTTTCCCACCTTCAACAACGCCCATTCCGGGAGGGACAGAGCCTACCGCCCCAAATGCCAGCGCTCGTTTTGCCGGAATAGGTCCGTGCGGACCCTCTCGAACCTGCAGCGATGCTTTGGCCATATGTCTTTCGAGGTCATAATGGGCTTCACCCAATGCCTGCCATATACCGTTCAAATCAGGATGAACACCGCCAGGGCCCCGCGGGGCAACATAGGAACCATCACTTGAGGCATCATTGGATGTGGTGGTAGCCGTCATAGGGGCGCAGGCACTCAACGCCAAAACGATTACCATCAACTGGGCAAATATTCGCATAAATCTCTCAGTACCGGATACCGGTCTCTTATTGATAAATCAAACCATTACATACAGGATCATTAGCTTGGTGGCCGCGATCAACGTCAGTTGCTCGAACCCAATGAAACTCACGACAGGCTCAGGCTGTTGTCGAGGCACAGGCCGCCATTGTTTTTATAGAATTGAAACTCTACGACAGGGATGCTGATGAATACCTGACTCAACCATCCCCTCACAACTACTTGGGCATTATTAACGACCACATAGGTCTTTTAAACAGTACGATCATCAAGCTAGACAACGGACCCTCAAACGAAGAATAAAAGTTACTCTGGTAAAAGTCCATAGTGGGCCATTGATGAATGGCATCCATCAGGGCGCCTGTTACACACTCGAAAAAAGAACATCAACCGCACGGCAGAGAGTGATAAACTCGGTTGGCCCATAGCTGCTATTTCGACGATTTCTCCATAAAAGCACCGCCAGCTAGTGTCTTTATGCAATCGATCAGGCATCATATGACCGTTTTCAAAACAACCCGATTATCAGCCCTGCGGTGCTTTAGCCACTACGGCTGAAGATCAAAAGCCGTTTTTTGGCTAATTACACCAGAAATTAAATAATGGTAATCAAAGTTCACCAATAAAGAGGTATAGCGAACGTGGATATTTCAGGAAGAGTTGCAATTATAACCGGCGGTGCATCAGGCCTAGGTCGTGCCACGGTAAGACGTTTTGTGGGATTGGGCGGCAAGTGCGCGATTTTCGATATGAACGAAGAGAAAGGCGAAGCTCTCGCCAAAGAAATGGGCGACAACGTTATCTTCATTAACACCAACGTTACCAGTGAAGAATCTGTTCAAGCCGCTATTGATAAAACCATCGAGACATTCGGCGCCATTCACATTTGCTGTAACTACGCCGGCACCGGTAATGCACACCGTACCATGGGAAAGAAAGGACCATTTCCACTGGCAGAATTCACCAAAATTCTCCAGATTAACCTAGTTGGTACTTTTAATGTTTTGCGTCTTGCTGCTGAGAAAATGGCAGACAACGAACCATTGAATGATGACGGTGGGCGTGGCGTTATTATCAACACCGCATCAGTCGCGGCCTACGAAGGTCAAATTGGCCAGGCTGCTTATAGTGCATCGAAAGGTGGTGTTGTTGGCATGACTTTGCCCATCGCCCGTGATCTCGCTGTATTAGGCATTCGTGTTAATACGATTGTACCCGGACTGATCTATACGCCATTAATGATGGGTGGTCACGAAGAGCCGACGCCTGAAATTATTGAAGCACTGCGTCCTCTCAGTAGTCAGGTATTATATCCAAAGCGTCTCGGTAAAGCTGATGAGATAGCACACCTTGCTCAAAGCATTGTTGAAAATGATTACATCAATGGTGAATGTATCCGTATGGATGGCGGCATTCGCATGCAACCAAAATAATAAGCACAAAGCGATGAATTAACCTGGGGTATGATCGTGGGATGGATTCTATTTATAGTTTTTGTTATCTGGGCAATAGGCTTTTTCTATTTACGCGGAGAAGATCTATCATCCTACGACTTACCCGAAGGTCAGCAATTTAGCACCGGCGATGCGCTTAATGAAGAGCATCAAGCCGTGCATAACAAATTATCTGCGATAACGACCAAAGCAGACGGCAGCCCGGCGTCGCGTAAAATCAACGCGATGCGCGAACGAATGGATGCCATGTTCGCTGGCATAGAATTCGACAGCATGTTTATTGCGGTAAATGCTGCGGGAGTTCCCGCTGAGTGGGTTATCGCACCCGGAGTCGACAGCCATAGACGCGTTCTCTATATTCATGGCGGGGCATTTGTGATGGGAAGCCCTTCAAGTCATCGTGTTATCACCACAAAATTCTCAAAAATTGCTAACGCAGCCGTTCTTGCTATCGATTATCGTCTAATGCCCGAAAATAAGCGCTTTGCAGGGATAGAAGATTGTCGCACCGCTTACCAGTGGATTCTTGAAAATGGCCCGCAAGGCCCGGACACAGCCAGCCATTTGATCGTCGCGGGAGATTCAGCGGGAGGTAACTTAACGCTATCGACAATTGCTTGGGCGAGAGATCAAAACATTCGTAGTGCAGATGCAGCAATCGCATTATCCCCAGCCACTGACAGCACCTTTTCCAGCCCGAGTATGAAAGATAATATAGCAAGTGATGTCATGCTCGGACCCATGTTCAAACTGTTGTCAAAAATACCCAAAACCGCCCTGCTGTGGATGACCTGGCTTAATAATCGAATCAATCCACGGGATTCAGTCATTTCTCCGACACGGGGGGATTTGTCAAATTTACCACCAACATTAGTTCACGCCAGCGGCGTTGAAATGCTCCGGGATGACGCACGGCGTTATGTCAATAAGGCCGCTGCTGCAGGCTCTATAGCAACACTTCAAGTATGGAATCACGTTGTTCACGTTTGGCATATATTTGATCCAGACCTTACCGAAGCGCGCCAGGCTTTCGATGAGATCGAAAATTTCATAGAACGCTATGCACCCAACTCACGACACCATCCTGATAAATAGCATAGCTCCGCATTGCTCAGTTGTTCAATGCACTCATCACTCACGGCACACTCGTCAATTCTTACGAGCCATTTAGGGCTTAGACGCCGATATTGGCACTGTAAGAACTTTGTTTATAACGTATCAAACTAAACGGCCTAAGAGGTTTCCAATTTTGCTTCACACATCCACGCTATTACCTGCACTGATAAAAATCGTCGCATGGACGGCATTGTCATCGCTCGTCGCATCAACAAGCGCTTATGCCAACTGTGAAAATACTGATATCAAACCGGGTCTCCAACAACTATTTTCTAAAAGCTGGGGGACTGAGTACAGTGGTGAACGCTTTCAGTCGTCGGCTAACACCTCAATCAATGCCGACAATGCGTCCACGCTCTCTTTGAAATGGGCCTACGGATTATCTACAGATCAGCCACGCTCTTATCCATTAGTAACCGAAGATACCCTTTTTATTGGTGACGGCGGCCGCGGACTAGTCGCTCTCGACAAAGAAACCGGCTGTGTCCGCTGGGAAAATAACAGTATCAAGGATATTAGCACTTCGATCATATCGGAGCAGGTTGATGGCCGTACCTTACTCATATTTTCGGGACGCCGTTCTGGCGTTCATGCTGTAGACGCAAGCACCGGCGATAACGTTTGGTCCAGCGTTCCAAAAGTACATCCTGTACCGCTCTTTTCCGGCAGTCCATTAGCCTATAAAGATACCATCTTCGTTCCCATCTCATCACTGGAAATTGGTTTGTCAGCAAACCCATTCTACGGCTGCTGCACCACCAGCGGCGGCATGGCAGCACTGGATATTAGAACCGGGGAACTACTTTGGTATCGCCCTACGATTGAAAAAGCCGGCAGTGTCATCACTGGTAAGCATTATCTGTTTGTGGAAAAACGTGGGCCTAGTGGCGCACCGGTTTGGGGTGCTCCAATGCTGGATACTCAGCGAGATTTACTCTTTTTCGGCAGTGGCCAAAACTACTCCCTTCCGGCCAGTCTGACCAGTGACGCGATTTTTGCCGTCCATACGAAAACGGGAGAAATAGCCTGGGTTAAACAATTCACCGCAGACGACACCTTCAATATGGCCTGTACGATCTCTATTGATCACCCTAACTGCCCCTCCACTATGGGGCCTGACGTGGATTTTGGCGCACCACCACTGCTAACCCAGCGGCTATCGGGGCAGGACATACTGATAGCCGGGCAGAAATCTGGCGATGTTTATGGCATTAACCCGGACACCGGCCAAACTATTTGGTCAACACGCTTTGGCCGCGGCGGACCCCTTGGCGGTGTACATTGGGGCATAGCTGCCAACCCTGAGTTAGGTTTAGCGTTTATCCCCATCAGCGATGTTCCCGCATTCCCCTCAGATGTACCGCCGGCACCAGGATTGTATGCCATTGATGTGAAAGACGGCTCACTGCGCTGGTCTGTTGAACGAGAAGCCTCCTGCCAAGAGCGTAGCTGCTGGACCGGACTTTCCGCTGCGATTACCGCGGGGCCAAACATTGTTGTAGCAGGAGCAATGGACGGCATGCTGGAAATATATAGAGCCGACAACGGAGAAAAACTTTGGTCATACGACACGAAAACGGAATACGACGCCGTTAACGGACTGCCTACAAAGGGCGGCACGCTGGATGCGCACGGCCCGATGCTGGCGGGCGACTTGTTGATTGTTTCATCGGGCTATGGCTCCTTCCAGCAAGAGGAAGGCAATGCTTTGCTAGTATTTAGTACGGCACAGGAGCAAACGCCATGAATGATTCAACGATGTTAGCAGGCCGCGGTCGCCGTCTATTTGCCACCCTGATCGACCTGGTCATTACACCCGTTGTTGGCGTTGCGATCATGTTAGTGACAGGAATTCTTGAAAGTGCAGAGGCCTATGCCAGCACCGAACAAACTATCACCCGACTACTGCTACTGGCGATGTCGAGTTACTTAGTAGTCAACGGCTGGCTACTCTTTTCACGAAGCCAATCGCTGGGTAAGTCGTTGCTGGGGATTATGATCGTTGACAATAACAGCGGCGAACCGGCGTCTTTTTGGAAATTGATACTGCTAAGATTGTGGGCACTTCCGCTGATCTATTTATCGGTGATACCTTTTGCGCTTATTATTCCGGTACTGGATCAAGCCTTTATTTTTGGTAAATCTCGGCGCTGTCTGCACGACTACCTTTGTAGTACGAAGGTCGTAAAACGACCTTAACTCGAAACAACTAGCTGATGAAAAAATGCCGTCTGTGTCGCTGACCAAAGTCAGCTACACAGACGATGTTTGTATCACTCTGGTCTTGGCGCCATCATCACCTGCAATTGCTTAAACATGACCATTTCCTGTTCGCTGAGCGGTTCGTTATCACACCGTGGATCCGTTTTTTGTAACAATGCCAATACTGGTTTACTTAGAGGAATAGGGTCACAACCGTGCCCGGTTTTACACACCATGTCCCACTTCGGTTCCGCCTGAATATGACAACCAAAACAGTTACCACCAAACCTATTGACCACGTCAACAAAACCGCGTTTCCTGATAGCCGTCCCCTCTTCAGAAACATCGAGTTCAAAAAACTCCCAATCTTTGGTGGCTGGACTAAACCCTGGGCCATGTTTAACCATAACCTCCCCCGGTACTAACTGGACCACTGAACCGGGAGGATATACACCGCCGTCGGCGGAGCTTGCCACCGCTATCGTCGCCGCTGAATCACCGAGCAAATTATCGACGTAAAAACCATCAACCTTTGTCATGTCTCGCATACAGTCAAAGGTATTGTCCGAAATCTCAATAGCCCCATTTTCACTCTGTTCTACGGCCAGACCATAATTAGAGAAGACCATCGCCGCAATAGAAAAAACAACGCCGACACAGTTTTGAATTTGGTTTTTTAACATCATATCAAGACACCTCAACACTAAAAATCACATGAAAATAAAAGCCTTCTACTGCATTAAAGACGTTGACGACGGAAAATGTCTCTTCATCGAGAAGACATCTAAACCTTCGCTAGCGAAGTTATAGAAAGAGCAAGCCGGTGGCCCGAGTATACGCACAAGCTAGCGTCTTGCATCTTTTTTAACAATGAGACGCTGCTATGGGTTACTAGCGAGAATCGCCTCTTCAAAATCGGGCAGCGCGTTCTTACCAAAAAACATTTCATTATTGACAAAAAATGTCGGCGAACCAAAATTACCCCGCTCCACTGATACCGAAGTGTTTTCAATTAGCTTAGCTTTTACATCGGCCCCTTGAGCTAACGCTATTAGCTTTTCGCCGTCGAGACCCGCGTCCTTAAGCACCGACAGAATGATTTCAATCTCATCCATTTTTTTCGGTTCGACCCACATATTATGGTATATCGCTTTGATATAGGCATCAGCAACACCCTCAAGTTGAGCTGCAACCGCTGTACGCATGATATGTAACGTATTAACCGGGAAGAATGGATTCATCTTGAATTGGGTAATGTCATGTTTTTTCAGAAAACGAGCGGTTTCAAGACTCGAGTACTCTGACTTATTTTTAATGCCCTGCATTGAGACCATCGGCGATACATTATTAGTCGCTTTGAAAACACCCCCGAGCAATACCGGAACATAATCGATCGTCACGCCCGTCCGCGCCTCTATCTCAGGTATAACGCAGTGACTTAAATAGGCATTGGGACTTCCAAAATCAAAATGAAATTCATAAGTGTTCATAGACTATCTCCGTCGATAACATGTTTTAGACAATAATTAATGTATTTAAAGACCGCTCGATAAACCAAAATATAGCCATAGTTCCAATACAATAGGCCGGTAATTTGCTGAGTATCAAGGAGCTTCCAAAGGGGGTATGGCGGATAACAAACAGCAGCACCAGCAATGCAAACACAATCAGCAACTGGCCAGCCTCCACCCCTATATTAAACAGCAACAACGCTACGACCGCTGCATTTTGCGGCAAACCAATCTCTGACAGTGCACCGGCAAATCCAAATCCATGCAATAAGCCAAAGACAAAGGTAATCGCCCAGGGGTGGCGCATCATAATACTTGAAGTTGGTATACTGTTCGCTACAGTGTCATCACTCCGCCGCCCGACATTGAACAATTCAACTGCTAGAAACGCAATACTCAACGCAATTACCGCCTCAATAGACGCCTGCGAGGGCTGCACAATGCCGAAGGTTGCCAGGGCAAGCGTTAAACTGTGAGCCACCGTAAATGAAGTCACCACTTTGATAATATTGATCGGTGTGCGTACTAGAAGAACCAGGCCAATAACAAAAAGAATATGATCAAAACCCAACAACAAGTGCTCTATGCCCATCCAAAAATAACTCAAGCTGTTAGGCCCGGCACCCTGATCAACAATCAGTGATGAATTACCGGGCTTGAGAATAGTTGTTTGTACCTGACCCGTTAAAAAAGTAATTTCAACAAACACATCCGCCAAATTGCCATCCAGCCCACTGATAAAAATCGTCTGATTTTGTAATCCGCTGACCCCACAGTCCATTCGCCACCGCTTTACCAATGCCAACCCCGTATTCTCACCAAGACCGCGACTAACTTCTTGGCATACCGGCGGAACCACAGGTTCGATAGGAACCAGGCGACCTTCTCTCAATGGCTGCTTCCAGACCATCGAATACTCAGTTTTATCATTTAATTCGGTAATTTTTAGATAGGCAGGTCGAATTTCATGGGCACTAATCCTGACTGAGCAGAATAGGCTGACAATAACGATTAGCGTAAATAGAAAAAAACGCTTCATTCATCACCCTTGGTGTCTGAAAAATCTGGTTTTGGGTCGATGACAATCTGATACTGATTTCTAACCGATTGGTAGTAATCAGCATTGGCTTGCCGGCGCTTATCAGCGATATAATCCAAAACCACTTTTGAGCGAATATCAGCTAACAAAGGCGTCGCTGGCGGTTTTCGGCTGAGTAATTTTACTGCATGCCAGCCATAAGCTGAGCGGATAGGTCCCACCCATATAGCGATGTCCTCGTCGGAAATACCCGCCAGACCTCGGGTGAACGCAGCTCCAAACAATTCAGAAATCTGCATAGGCTCTCTCGCTGCATATTCTCGCTGCAACATGAATGCATCCCCCTGTTTACGCCAGCTCGATGTGTCAACCTGCAGCGCATTCAATGACTGGACCATATTATTAGCGGCCGATTCTGCATCGTTATTCTCATCTTGTGCTGTGCTTACCGAGTTGTGGCTATAATATATGTGGCGAAAGGAGAGCTTTTCCGGAATTTCATAGCGCTGTTTATTAGCCGCGTAAAAATCCTCCAACTCCGGCCCGGAGGGCTCTATAATTTCAACCAGCGATTCAGACAAAAATGTGTATTTTTGCACCATTCGGCGACGAATAATAATGTCCTCTTCACCCAGCCTTAGCTTTTTGGCCTCCCGATAAAAAATCTCCTCCCTGATATGCTGATCTATGATTGAATCCAGCTGATCGCTCGTCGGCTGCTTGGCATACTGCGTTGACCACTGCCCATGAAGACGAGCTATATCCATCGCTGATACTGTGATGTTTTTATCACTGCTGTCGCCATCGGTGAATACAGAAAATACCGTAAAAACCAGGCTACCTAATATAAGAAACTGAATAAATGGGTCACGAAAAAATTTTAATGGCATGCGGGTCATAAGCTATTGCTGGTTTCAGATCAAAAAACGGATAGCAATCATACTCGATAGCAGTCAGTTCTGTCTCTAGCAGCACGGCCTCTAGGCAGGCTGTTTTTCCAAGAAATGAAAACCCATTAAATAGTACGTGACTCTTCTTGTCATCAACTACAGGTCGGGTTATCGTTGCTCGCACAATAATTAAAACAAGGTCTGACCGCCAATTTATTCGGCCGCAACATCCTCTGCAACTACCGAACAAAAAAGTTAGAGGGCAGCGGCTGTCGTCTCACTTGATACTGACGCTCTTTCCGGGAATCGTAAACCATGAATACCAAGAACTACACGCTACTAAGCACTATGATGTTTTTGCAGTTTTTTATCTGGGGTGCCTGGTTCGTGACCTTAGGGACGTATTTATCCAGCGCGGGATTCAGTGGTACCGAAATTGGCTCGGCATTCTTAATGAATAATATCGGCGCCATCATATCCCCATTTTTTATCGGCCTGATAGCCGACCGTTTTTTTGCTGCTGAAAAAATTATGGGGGTTCTGCACATTGCCGGCGGTCTTGTCCTCTACTACGTATCTGACCTCACTACCGCGGGATCAATCATATTTGGACTATTAATCTACAATGCTTGCTATATGCCGACACTGGCGTTGGCTAATACCATTTCATTTAACCAGATGACGTCGCCAGATACGCAATTTCCGAAAGTGAGAATTTGGGGAACTATCGGCTGGATCGTTGCGGGACTGGTCATATCTTATGGATTAGCGGCTAGTTATAACAATATAGAAACAACGGCCATTCCTATGAAAATGGCGGCAATTGCCTCTCTGGTTATGGGACTATTCAGCTTCACTCTACCCAAAACCCCGGCCCAAAATACCGGTAAGAAAACCACCATTGGCGACATTCTCGGGCTGGATGCGCTAGCGCTTATGAAGGATCGCTCGTTCGCTATTTTCGCCCTCTGTTCGCTGTTGATATCCATACCGCTGGCGTTTTATTACGCCTTCGCCAATCTCTATTTTAATGAACTGGGCATGGAAAATGTCGCGGGGACAATGACGTTGGGACAAATGTCGGAAGCTGGTTTTATGGCATTAATGCCCTTCTTTTTCCGTCGACTCGGGGTTAAGTGGATGCTGTTAGTGGGCATGTTAGCGTGGGCTGTTCGCTATGCCCTGTTTGCCGCAGGCGATATGCAAACCGGTGCATGGATGCTTTATGCGGGCATAGTTTTACACGGCATTTGTTATGACTTTTTCTTTGTTACCGGCCAAATTTATGTTGATAGAAAAGCTGACAAGTCGATCCGGGCCAGCGCCCAAGGCTTTATCTCACTCATCACCTATGGTGTTGGTTTAGCGATTGGATCGAGTCTTTCTGGGATCGTCGTTGACTATTTCACTCAAGATGGCGTCAAAGATTGGACCGGAATATGGATGACACCCTGTCTATTCGCCATCGTTGTTGCCATGCTATTCGCGCTGACATTTAATGATAAGGAAGATGTCGCCGACGAGGCACTGCAACCAACCACCCCCTGAACTGATTCACTGGATGGGTAACCTTTACAAAGGGATTGATCATGGCAAGACTGAACAATAAAATTGCAATAATAACAGGAGGATCCGGGGGAATCGGCAAGGCGGCGGCGGCTAGGTTTATCGTCGAAGGTGCGAAAGTTATGTTAGTCGATATCGATGAGCACGCACTAAAAAATACCGCCGAAGAACTTGGAGAAAATGCGGCCTACTGTGTGGCTGATGTCACTAAAAAAATGGATACCCTGCATTTTGTTAATGCAACCATTGAACAGTTTGGTGGCATTGATATTTTTTTAGCCAACGCCGGTATCGAAGGACAGGTTGCACCTATTACAGAGTATGACGAGGATATTTTCGATCAAGTTATCGCAGTCAACATTAAAGGTGTCTGGCTGGGGATCAAACACATATTTCCAATCATGCAAAACAATGGGGGCGGCAGTATTGTCATAACGTCTTCGACCGAAGGTGTCCGTGGTGGCATCGGCATTTCAGCCTATACCACCAGTAAACATGCCGTCATTGGGTTAATGAGAGGGATCGCCAAAGAGGGCGCACCTGATAACATTCGTGTCAACACGGTTAACCCCTGTCCCGTTGAAACCAGGATGATGCGGAGCCTGGAAAACGGCATTAGCCCGGGAGATAGCCAAGGTGCGCACGACAGGATTACCGAATCAATCCCACTGCAACGTTATGGCCAACCCGAGGATATCGCTAATATCATGCTTTTTTTAGCGTCCGATGAGAGTGCATTTATTACCGGAGGTGTATATATGGCGGACGGTGGCAGCACGGCTTAAGCGACCAACAGCGATAAAAATGATGCAGTATCCAATAGCTAGTATTAACCCTTTTATGAGAGACAAGTAATTATGGCCATCACATTTTACGATTTTTCTAGAGCACCAAGTCCACGGCGAGCACGAATTTTGCTCGCAGAAAAAGGCGTTGATGTGGAAACAGTGTCTATCGATATGACTAAAGCTGAGCAACTCGGCGACGCATTCCGCGCCATCAATCCCGGCTGTACTATTCCAGCGCTGAAACTAGATGATGGTACCGTACTGACAGAAAACAATGGCATTGCAGCCTATCTGGAAGCACAGTTCCCCAACCCTCCTATGTTGGGTGTGACACCCGTAGAGAAAGGCTTGGTTGCTAATTGGACTGCCAAGATAGAACTTGAAGGATTGATGGCGGCGGCTGAAGCCCTGAGAAATTCGTCACCAGGCATGAAAGATAGAGCCATTACCGGGCCTGTCAATCATCAACAAATACCCGAGCTGGCTGAACGCGGCCTCGCTCGCCTGAATACTTTCTTCGATATGCTGGATGCACGATTGGAAGATCGCGAGTTTATTGCTATTGATTCTTTTTCAAACGCCGATATTACTGCCGCTGTAGTGGTCGACTTTGCGGCCTGGGTAAAGGTCATACCCCAAGAGCACCAAAAAAACTTAATTCGCTGGCGCGAGTCTTTAAACAGTCGACCCAGCATGTCGCTGTAAATTGCGCCCTCTAGACTACCGCAAATACAATGATTGTTTGCGGTACTGCTATCCACACAGATAACAGTCGTGCATAACATGAATCTACGACATCTCATTACTGCATTTCTTTTCATAACAGTAATCACACCTGCCTCCAGAGCTGAAACGCCGGTGGGTGATATGCTCACTAAGGCAACAACATCAGACGGCCGCTATATCAGTTGGCAGGAACATATCATCGATGACCCCATAATCGCAGGCTTTGCCCTCAGTGGCAGCGACGGCCTGGTGGTGGGAGACATTGACCAAGATGGCTTTGATGATGTTGTGTCGGTACACGAGTCTGACACGCTTTACGACTCATCTACCCACGATGCCGATTTTATACCGCCACCTGAAGGTCATGTACGTATTGCCTTTGGCTCTGCAGACCCTGACATTTGGACTAATATAACCATAGCCGAGGGTACTGATGCACCTGCACCAGAAGATGCCGCCATCGCCGACGTTAATGGCGATGGCTTTCCTGACGTTATGGTCGCTACCGAGTTATCTCACCTCATCTACTTGCAAAATCCTGGACAGCAGTCCCGAACGGCGGAATGGCCGCGACTTATTCTGCCGATGACTCAAGGTAAAGGATCGTATATTCGGGTATTTTTTGCCGACCTGGATGGCGACGGCACACCCGAAGCTATTGCCTCTAACAAGGGTGCCCAACGTCCCGGCCCAAAAGATTATGCTGTATCGACGCCTGTTTCTATTTATCGTGTTACCGGTGATCCATTAGACGGAGATAGTTGGCAGGAAACAGACATAGGTTACTACAGTGTCCCGCAAAATTCTGAGCCTATAGACATCGACGGTGACGGCGATTTAGATATCATTGTTGGCAGTCGCGGCGAACAGCGCATTGCCTATTTTGAAAATATGGGTGGCGACAAAATACGTTTAGAAGAGCGCGCTATCGGGATTGTCGGTGCGCGAGTTGACGGCTTTAATATGGTTTACAGTGATCTCAACGGCGACGGGCTCTTGGATATTATTGGCCCCACCTCCAAAGGCCTAGGATGGATAGCGCAACCCCAGCGAAAAGGAGACGCCTGGAATTTTCATCTCATAGGCACCATTAGTCCCGATCTAGCCGTAGGGCTCGAAATCGCCGACATCAATAGCGACGGTCACATTGATATTTTGGTGGGTAGCTACAGCCTAGGTGAACGAGGCGACGATAAAAACATTAATAAACACGGCGCACTCGGCCGCATTGCCTGGTTTGAGAATCCTAATGATGTAACCCAGACATGGACTCGTCACGACATCTCTCGTCGAAAGCGCGGTATGTTTGATAAGTTCATAGCGAGAGATTTAGATCGGGACGGCGACATGGATTTCCTGAGCACTCGCGGCAACAGTGCTCCTTATGATGGTGTAATATGGCTGGAACAAATTCGCTCTGAAAAACCTCAAGCAGCGTTTCAAAGGGCCCGGCAAATCGACAGCCCGGAAATGCCATTGGTCGACTAATCAATAATAATCAGGGAGCACATAATTGTGACGACTACCGAATCAAAAAAGACAGCCGAAAATTTGTGGGATGTGACACGGCTTGCCGGTTCGCTGGGAGCCGAGGTACGAGGTATCAATTTGGCACAGGCCACAGATACCGATATTACCGAAGTGCAGCGTCTACTCAATCAGCATATGGTGTTATTTTTCCCTGCACAGTTTCTTAGTGAAGACGAGCATGTAGCGTTTGGCGCACATTTTGGTCCACTGGAAGGACACCCGAATCTAACTAATGCTGACAGCCATCCCAAATTGTTTGAACTACGAGCCAGCCAAGGTGGTGTTGCCGATGAGTGGCACACCGACATTACATTTCAGGAACAACCCGCACTGATGTCAATCCTGAAAATGGTAAAATGCCCTGAAAGCGGTGGCGATACGATGTGGACAAATTTGTGCGATGCATTTGATGCGCTTTCACCCCCAATGCAGGAAATGTGCATGGGGCTATCGGCACTGCATGATGCCCACCCTCACGATCGCGCAGACAAAATGGCGATACACCCAGTGGTGCGAATTCACCCAGAAACCGGTCGCAAAGCCCTTTATGTCAACGAACACTTCACTCGCAGAATTGTCGAAATGAGCGCCGTTGAAAGCGACTCAGTGCTACGGTTTTTGACGCGCTGGGTGCAAAGCCCGCGGTTTACTGTTCGCTATCACTGGACCGAAGGTGCTATCGGCATGTGGGACAACCGCTGCACACAACATTATGTGCTCAATGATTTTTCTGAAGAGCGGATCATTCAGCGGGTCACAGTCATGGGCGATCGGCCCGAGGGACCCGGTCCTAACTGGGAGCCTTGGACGAAAGAAGCCGCTATAACGGCGATGAGTCGGCACGATAGACAATTGGGACGTTTTTTAAGTAAGCAGGCTAAGGGCTAAAAATTACGCCGCGTATTCTCTGGATATAGTTAGGCTCTATCGAAAGGCGAACTGCCTCAGAGGGCAGAGGCTCGCCTCTCGCCAGATCAATCGCATTGGTGAACAGGCCCCGCAGCGGGGTCAATCTGTTCCACCATTTCAACACCATAGCCCCGAAACAGGTTAACTTTAACCCGCTATTGAGGCTAACCGGAGTATCAATGGAAGAGACCCATGCATTCGTTGTTTCAGATATCAACGAAGATCACCAACTACTGCGAGACCGATTTCAGGAGCTGGGCTATTTATACCTTAAAAAATACGTTGGCACCGAAGATTGTGAGGACATGCTGACGTCGTTTTTGGACCTATTAAAACCTTATGTCATACGGGACATTAATAGCCAACAGCCAACCCTTCGTGGCGAGCCTTTTAGCGAAACCGATCCCATATGGGACGAGGTTTACCCAAAAATACAGTCACTGGAACAATTTCATCGGTTTTTTCATCAAGACCATATTATCAATTTGATGAAAACGATCACTGGCGACGAGGTCTTTGTGTACCCCATAAAAATGGCCCGTATCTCCACGCCAAGAAAAATAGGTCATGAAACGCCCCCTCATCAGGATGCCTACTCTCATCATGCAGGACCGACGATGGCGGGAATATGGGTAGCCCTTCAGGACATATCTGAGCCGATGGGGCGGGTTAAAGTTTTATCCAAATCCCACAAGAGAGGCGTCAGGCCGGTTTATCCTGTTCAGGGTGTCGGTGGCATTCAATGCGAAATTTATCCAGGTGAAACTGATTGGCATGTCTCCGATTATGAACAGGGAGACGTATTAATATTCCATTCGCGCTGCGTTCATAAGGCTGAACCGAATAGAACCCAAGATACCGTTCGTATGAGTATAGACACTCGCTTTTGCGACTATGGCGCCCCTGTCTTCTCTACGAATCTTGAACCTCATCATGGCTGGAGGATCGACAAGCTCAACTGGGAAACTATTTATAAAAACTGGCAATCCGAACGGTATCAGTACTATTGGCGAGATTACCCAAATTTATTTTAGTCAACACTTAGCTACGCATGGGGGCCTAGCTTCAATCATTAACAGCTTTTAACAGGATTATCGTGATATCTTGTGTTTATACTTAAAGTTGGAAGAATAAGGTTCATCAGCCAGCAACATCAATAATAAATGCAGGCCTAACCCTGCTAAGGATGAATGTATGTATGACGTAGTGATTAGTGGCGGTACAGTATTCGATGGTTCCGGTACCCCAGGAAAAAAAGCCGACATTGCCATTATTGGCAAAAAAATTGCTGGGATAGGCGACTTTTCATCTGCAGAAAGTCACCAACGGATAGACGCAAGCGGCTGTATTGTAACGCCTGGCTGGGTTGATGTTCACACTCACTATGACGGTCAGGCGACTTGGGACCCTATCCTAGCACCCAGCAGCTGGCATGGTGTAACCACCGCGGTCATGGGCAATTGCGGCGTAGGATTTGCCCCCGTGCGTCCCGGCAAAGAACAGTTCCTGATTGAATTAATGGAGGGGGTTGAAGATATCCCCGGCTCAGCACTGGCCGAAGGTATGAATTGGGATTGGGAAACGTTTTCAGAGTATCTCGACACGCTGGAGTCAATGCCAAGAGCCATTGATATAGCGACACAGGTGCCCCACGCAGCGGTACGTAATTATGTCATGGGGGATCGCTGTAATACTGATGCTCAGCCCACTGCCGATGAACTGCAGGAGATGGCAACCATTGTCAGGGAAGGTATGGAAGCTGGCGCACTCGGATTTTCTACGTCACGCACACTATTACACAAAGATAAACACGGTGTTGAAATGCCAGGCACTTTTGCTCCTACCGAAGAGATGCGTGCCTTGGGTGGCGCACTTAAGGGTTTGGACCATGGCGTCTTTGAGTTGGTTTCTGATCACCTGGGCGAAGAAAGTGAATGGGAGTGGGTCTGCGAAGTTGGAAAAGAAACCGGACGTCCTATTACTGTTGTATGGACATCCGCCGAGGCTTTTAAAGGTGACCAGTTCATCGCCTTGGCAGAAGATGCTGAGAAAAAGGGCATTAAGGTAATGCCTCAAATAGCGGGCAGACCGACGGGAATACTCCACGGTTTACAGTCCAGCTTTCATATTTTTGTTGGCCATCCCACTTATATCGAGTCTATCGCACCGCTGGCATTAGACGAGCAAATTGCCAAGCTAGCTACGCCCGCTATAAAAGCACAAATTTTAGCGGAAACAAGCCTCCTAGAGACCTCGCCTTTTGGCGTTAGCTGGAGAAGCTTACTGCAGTATGTCTTTCCGCTGGGAGAAAAACCCGACTATGAACCCCCACAGGAACAGAGCATTTCCGGCATTGCAAAAACCGAGGGACGAGATCCCTTTGAAGTCATGTATGACTTGTTAATCGCCGACGGCGGCAAAGAGCTTTTCTACCAACCTCTCAACGCTTATGAAAACTATGACTTTAGTTTCTTCGAGTCCGTGCTCTCTCATCCGGGTGTTATGTTCGGACTGTCTGATGGCGGCGCACACTGTGGAGTTATCGCCGATGCGGGCATGCCTTCCTTCATTCTGACGCACTGGTGCAGAGACCGGACGAGAGGTCCTCAACTACCACTAGAACTAATGATTAAGAAGCTCAGTCATGATACTGCAACGGCATACGGCATGCCCGATCGCGGTCTACTGGCCGAAGGTTATATGGCAGATGTTAATGTCATTGATTTCGAAAACATGCAGTTGCGGCGCCCCACCGCCGAGTATGATCTTCCGGCAGGTGGAAGACGGCTCTTACAACGAGTTGAAGGCTATCGCTACACCTTAAAATCTGGTGTCACTACCTTCATCGATGGTGAACATACTGGTGCATTGCCAGGCACGCTGGTAAGAGGTGGTAAGGCCGCTTGACCATCGGCCATTATTCCCAATAGCCGAACATAAAAAAAGCAGGCCACTGGCCTGCTTTTTTTACAAAGGCTAACTCCCTCAATGAGGAAGTAGCCCTGTCTTAATATGTTACCTTAGATGGCAACGATGTTCTCAGCTTGTGGGCCTTTCTGACCAGCTGTAACAGTGAACTCTACACGTTGGCCTTCAGCCAAAGTTTTGAAGCCTGAGCTTACGATAGCGCTAAAGTGAGCGAAAACGTCTGGGCCAGATTCTTGCTCGATAAAGCCAAAACCTTTAGATTCGTTGAACCATTTTACGGTGCCAGTAACTGTAGACATAATAATATCCTGATATTTAATTTAAGTGTGCCGTTAGGCTTGGGTAGCGGAAAAAATAGACTAAGACTTAGAAACCAAATGTCGAGGAATTACGAATAAAACAGCGAAATGGTGTGTATTGAAAAGACTTTCTTTCTAGCTGTGCGGCACCATACAGGGCAAACACAACAAAGTCAAGCAACGCCCGCAAGAGCTTCCGTTTAGCGGAATTATTCAGTGCGGGCGAGAACGATTCGATGCGCGCCTCAACCACATGCAGATACTGACCCTTCATTGGCTAACGGACTTCCGTATCCATGCCGGGAGACTTTTGAATAGCAAGCGCTGTTAATCGTTATTGCTTTTTATCGTATGCAGGTCGCGATGGTGCCTGGCCGACCGGCATAATTTCCATCCTGTTGATATTCACATGTTTAGGTTGCTCTAAAACCCAAACCACACTATTGGCAATATCAATCGGCTGCAAGGCATCTATCCCTTCGTACACCTTTTCCGCCTTCTCTTTATCACCCTTAAACCGCACGAGGGAAAATTCACTTTGCCCGACCATGCCAGGCTCAATACTAGTAGCACGAACGGGGGTACCCAACAAATCGGCCTTCAAGTTTAAAGTGAATTGCTCAACAAAGGCCTTAGTCGCACCATACACATTGCCGCCTTGATAAGGATAAGTGCCAGCGATGGAGCCAATATTGACGACATGTCCACAATGTCGTGCCACCATTCCCGGTAACAACAGTCGGGTAATATGAGCCAGGGCTATGCAGTTTACGTTGATCATTGTTTCCCAATCATTCCAATCAGCTTCCTGAGCTCCTTTTAAGCCCAAAGCCAAACCTGCATTGTTAACTAAAATATCGATTGCTGAGAAACTTGCGGGAAGTTGCTCTAATGCAGCGGCCAACTTGATTTTATCGGTTATATCGCAGGCGATAACATAACTCTCAGTAATGTTTGAAAGCTCTTGCTGCAGCCGCTCCAGCTGCTCTTTACGTCTAGCCACCAAAATTAACTTAACGCCTCTTTGAGCTAACGATTCAGCAATTGCTTTACCTATCCCCGTTGACGCACCGGTAATCAGAGCAACTTTGTAGTCCACGTTAAATTTCCTTTCCAAATTATGCCAGTGAAATATCGTAACCACACTGCAACAACTTCACAATCTGGTTACTCTCGATTAAGCCTTTTTTGTCCGACCTGACTTCAAGTTAGACGCTGCCACCATCTGTACATATACGTCATGACTGGTAACATAGCCATTTTTCAAGGGGACAATCATGGCATTTTACGAGCTCAGGCAATATAAAATTCTTCCTGGACAAATGGACAGATGGGTTACTTATATGGAAAAGACCATTATTCCATTTCAGGTCTCAAAAGGCATGGTCATTACCGGCAGCTTCCGCCATGAAAGCGATAACTCCGTTTATATATGGACTCGACGCTTCGAAAATGAAGAACAATGTAAAGAGCTCTATGCGGAGGTTTATGAGAGCGACACTTGGAAGAATGATATTGCGCCGTCGATTCTCGAGATGATGGATCGCAGCGCGATTCAAGTGACCCGGATTGTACCTACAGAAAAAAGTGTAACCCAGTAGCTCACAGCCTTGTCAACAAACACCGAACGTTCATGGATGACCTGTTTGTCAACCTATCAGTTACTGTGCGGTAATACTTGAAGCTCAAGATGTCTAAACTGTATTGGATGACTTTCAGACTGCAGCGATATATACCCGTCTGACAACATAACATTGTCGGAAGCTGCTGCAACAAGCGGTTTTGCATCTTTATCTCGCGGGTCAAGTTGCGGGCGCTGGTACTCCATAACTAATTCATTATTAACAAAGTGCTTGATACTATCATTACCCCTGACCTCGACCTCTACGTTAACCCACTGATCGCCGTGGAAGGTTTTTGACGTCGAATCAATACAATGTCGGGTCTTGGTTTTCCCCTCCATTTCGATATGGGTTCCCGGCGAGCACATATTTGCAGTGCTACGAGAACGGGTGCCGCCGCCCCCCAGTAACTGGACCTCGATTGAAACTGGAAACTCTTGACCCAGTGCCATACTCGCAGGACTCTGACCATGAATCATAATGCCACTATTTCGAAACGCCCAGCCGGCACCGCCCTTGATTTGCTCGCCAACAAAACGGTACTGCATCCGAAAGCGGTAATGAGAATAGGGGGTTTGATAGATTAAGTGACCAAACTTATTGTTAAACTTCTCATAGCCATCGTATGAAACTGTCAGCAGTCCATCTTCTACGCGAAATGTATTTGAAGGGTTCTCACCTAAAGGATGGTAGCGAACTTTAACAATCCAACCATCCAAGTCCTTACCATTAAATAGGCTCGTCCACTGAGGCTCATCATCAGCGATACTCAGTGAAGCCATTCCGAATAATAAGACCACTGCGACAAGCCTTATCAACACACTATAATGAGTCATTGAAACGTTCTCCTATCCTGTTTTATTACTATTTTCTGTAGGTATCCCAACGAGGCCATTTTTCTTCAGCTAAGTTTTAGCAGTTATGTGCCGACGCTTATTTTTCCGTTATTATAGTAGCAGTTTGTCATTCTAAGAATAATGGAATATACCGTGAAACTACTATCAAAAGCACTGCTCGCCCCCATAAATCTCTTACTGGTTAGCTTATTATTGCCGGCCTATGCTGTCGCCAGTCCCTCGCATCAGTCGCCTAATGTTATTATTATATTTGCTGACGATATGGGCTACGGCGACATAGGGGCATATGGCCACCCAACCATACGCTCTCCTAATCTCGACCAGATGGCCGCTGAAGGCATCAAGTGGACCAATTTTTATGCCGCTTCCAGCGTCTGTACACCTAGTCGTGCGGGCCTGTTAACGGGGCGGCTACCAGTTCGTAGCGGTATGGCACATGACCAGATACGAGTGCTCTTCCCGACCTCTACCGGCGGACTGCCAACAACAGAAATTACCATTGCCAAAGCGCTGAAAGAGAAAGACTACCGCACAGCATTGGTTGGCAAATGGCATCTCGGCCATCTTCCGGGATTCCAACCGCTAGATCATGGTTTTGACGAATATTTTGGTATTCCCTATAGCAATGATCATGACCTTAAAGAGGAACTTAGTTATATTCAGACCGTTACCCATGCAAAAGATGGCGATTTTAATGTTCCGCTGATGCGAAACCGCAGCATTATCGAACGGCCTGCGAATCAGAACACGATAACTAAGCGGTATACTCAGGAAGCCGTCAGCTTCATCAAGAAAAACAGCAATCAGCCCTTCTTTCTCTATCTTGCCCACTCCATGCCTCATGTGCCACTTTTTGCCTCTGATCAATTTCGTGGAAGTAGTGACCGGGGACTTTATGGCGATGTTATCGAAGAAATAGACTGGAGCGTTGGCCAAGTATTGAGTACCTTATCGGAACAAGGCATTAGCGAAAATACCCTCGTCGTATTTACTTCAGACAACGGTCCCTGGCTGATAATGGGAGCACATGGTGGCTCTGCGGGCCTCTTAAAAAGTGGCAAAGGCACCTCTTATGAAGGCGGTATGCGAGAGCCTGCTATATTCTGGTGGCCAGAGAAAATTAAACCTGCCGTTGCACACAACACAGCATCAACGCTGGACTTATTTCCCACCATTATGAGTATCGCAGGCATTGATATGCCTTCTGATCGCAGCTATGACGGCTATGATCTAAGCCCAACGATGTTTGAACAAAAAAGTAATGAAAGAGAAAATATCTTTTATTATCATGGCGACAAACTTTTCGCCGTTAGGCAAGGCAACTGGAAAGTTCATTTTAAAACAGTGGCTAATATTTACACCAAAGAGCAGAAGATCCTCACCCATACACCACCGCAAGTATTTAATTTACTGGTGGACCCTTCGGAACGGTTTGACGTCGGTGCGGTTAACCCCGCTATTATCGCGTCCGCAACTAAACTCATTGAACAACACCAGCTTTCAATTAAGCCTGTTGAAAATCAGTTGATAAAGATCACCGCCCTTCCCACCATAAAGTAAGACAGAAAAGCGGTTATTAAAAACCGCTTTTCTTGTTCCACACTGCAGCGTCGACAACCTCTATGCTCGTCCCCATTCAAATATATGACACAGATCATAGCGGGTTTGTTGGGGCGATATATCCTGAACGTAAGAATCACGTTATTAAGGGATAAAAATGACGATAGAACATCATGATCTAGCACACGAATTCCCTCACCTGCGCAATCGTATCCATGAACTTAAAATCGGCAACAATCATTTCCGCAGGCTTTTTGATGAATATCATGAATTGACTAATGATATTGAGCATATGGAAGCAGAAGTTGACCCTGTAGCTACTCGCACAGAAGAACAAGCCAAAATTCGCCGTGTGCATTTAAAGGATGAGCTATACCAGATGCTCTGCGGCTGATTATTCGATACATTGTTGGAGTTACTATGAAATATAAGTCTGTAGAGGATATGCTCAACAAAAAGCTGAGGGCGCTTGAAGAGCGACTAACAAAGGTGAAACATAATGTTAGTAAAAGCCATTCTAGCGACTCATCAGAACAGGCACAGGAGCGTGAAAATGACGAGGTTCTTGAAGAAATAGGCCGGGAAACCAACTTAGCTATTCAAGAAATTCGTTCGGCATTGGAAAAAATAGACAATAAGACGTATGGGCAATGTTCGAACTGTGGCGAAGCTATAAACCCGATTCGGCTGAAAGCAATTCCGGAAACCATTCACTGTGTGTCATGTGCTAGTAAATGTTGAAACAGGTACGGCAGAATTGCCATTCCCCTCAAAAAATGTTCTAGTCTGCCCTAGAGAAACACAATGGCTTAGGGGATTTTCTGTGGCTGAAGAACACAATCATTGGCATGAAAATGGTGTAAAAGTGATCAGTGGTGATCATCTTGACACCAATACAGCACAAACACCCGGCATGAATCGGGCTGCGGCTATTAACCTAGCCACTGCCGGCGCACAGAAGCTATGGGCAGGAACTGTTCAAATCCATGCCGACGCCAAAACAGGCGCCCATCATCATGGCGATCTGGAAAGTATCATTTACATTATCAGTGGCAAAGCTCGAATGCGCTGGGGTGAAAAGCTTGAATACGTAGCCGAAGCGGGGCCAGGGGATTTTATTTTCGTCCCACCTTATGTGCCCCACCAGGAAATCAATGCTAACGACGATGAACCCTTAAATTGTGTGCTAGTGAGAAGCGGCCAAGACCCCGTCGTTGTCAATTTGGATATCCCGGTCATTGAGGAACCTGATGGACTACACTGGGTAGATCCGATACATCCTGCCCCATAGGATGAAGCCTCTATCTAAAAAGCGTTAAACCTACTCAATATGCCTCGAGAGTGTCTCTGGAAGCAAGAACGCTGGATTGGAACGATTAAAAGGTCAGCGTTTTCAAGTAATCAATGCTGTTTTCAGCCGTCTGCAGTGAATTCAGCGGCATATCATGTTCGACGTAATAGTGTTCAAACCCTGCTTTTTCACGCTGTGCAAATATTTTGGCAAAGTCGATAGTACCTGCACCTACATCTTCCATACCTCCGTCTTTATTCATATCTTTTACGTGGCACTGCTTAAAGCGACCGGGGTATTTATCAAAATAGTAGAAGGGGTCCTGCCCGGCTCGATGTATCCAATACAAGTCCATTGTCATTTTCATTAGCTCACTATCAATCTGCTGCAACATCAGGTCATAGGGCTTCATCCCCTCCATGTCTTCAAATTCAAAATGATGATTATGATAGCCAAACTGTAGCCCCCTTTGCTTGGCTGCTTCACCCGCCTTACTGAATAATTCGATATAAGACTTATAGTCATCAATCGATTTACGTTCATTGGGCATCAGGTACGCCAGCACAACATAGTCATGCCCTATCTCGGCGGCACTATCCATCGTTTGGTTCAGTGAATCTCTGATGTCAGTCAACTGAACATGCGTCGACGGCGAACTAAGTCCAAGGCCTGACAGCATCGTACGGATTTCCGCTGGGCGGTGATCGTAATAGCCGGCAAACTCTACTTCTTTATACCCTAGGGCCACTAGTGCGGCTAATGTATCAGATACACTTTTAGCCATTAAATCTCGAACGGTATAAAGCTGAATGCCAATGTTTTCAAGTCGTGAACCCATCCCTAAGGCAGGAACATTGAGCCCTGCAAACAAACCAGCTCCGCTAGCAACAGCCGCCATGTTTAAAAAACGTCGACGTGTTGTCTTTAATTTATTCATTATTCAATCCATCATCATTCAATTAAATATAGCCGTCTTTAAGCTGCTTCACTGCGTAATCGACAGCTCTGGCGGTTAATGCCATATAGGTCAATGACGGATTCACGCAGGACGAAGAGGTCATACAAGCGCCGTCAGTAACAAACAAGTTGGGAACTTCATGGGCCTGATTCCATTTATTCAAAACAGCTTCTGATGGATCATTACCCATTCGCGCTGTACCCATTTCATGAATAGATTCACCAGGCACGCTCTTTCCCGGATCCCCTTTGACAAATGCCAGCCCCGCAGCTTTTAGCATCTTCTCTCCTTGCTTCACCATATCCAGACGCATGTTATCTTCATTCGCACCAAATTCGGCATCAAATTCAACCTGTGGAATACCAAAGCGATCCAGCTTTGTTTCCGATAATTTTAGTTGATTGCTGGCATGCGGTAGCTGTTCACCAAATCCTGCTAGATAGAAAAACCAAGAGCCGGGCGCCCTCATTGCATTTTTGAAATCAGTACCAAATCCACTGATCTGAGTCGACATTGACCGCCAGTCAAACCGTGAGGCGCTCCCCTGAAAACCGTAACCGCGAAGGAAATCCGCATCTTCATCCTGATCATTCAGATTTCTGAAACGAGGCACATAAATACCGTTAGGTCGGTTTCCACTGTAATACTTATCCTTGTAGCCGGGCATCAACCCGACTATGTTAGTCCGATAAGTGTGATCCATTAAATAGTGCCCCAACGCCCCACTACCATTGGCCAACCCGTTAGGAAAAGTTTCAGAGCGCGAGTTCAGTAATATTTGAGTGCTGCCGATTGTTGACGCACAAAGGAAAACTAATTTTGAGGTATAGGTGGTTTTTTCGCGGGTATTGGCATCAATTACGTGAACACCACTAACTCGCTTTTTCTGGGCATCGTAATCGAGACTTTCGACAACACTATTAGACAATATCGTCAAATTCCCTGTTTTCTCGGCGGCAGGTAGTGTCGAACTCTGGCTGCTAAAATACGCACCAACAGAACAACCGCGCTGGCAGGGCCCGCAATAGTGACAGGCCCCCCGTCCGTTTTTAGCTTCCGTTTGTACCGCCACTCTGCCTATTGTCATTGTACGATCGGTAAAATTATCATCGATACCTTTTTTGACGGCTTTTTCCACTACATTCATTTCCATGGGGGGCTGGAATTCACCATCAGGCAGTTGTGGTAGATTCAGTTTTTCTCCCGACACGCCGATAAATTTTTCGACATGGGAATACCAAGGTGCGATATCTTTATAACGAATGGGCCAGTCAATACCGTGGCCATCTTTTTTATTCGCCTCAAAATCCAGGTCGCTCCAACGATAAACTTGACGCGCCCACAACAGCGATCTACCGCCCAACACGTCTGCGCGAAACCATTCAAATGGCTTTTCATCGTTACGCACATAAGGATTTTTTTTATCGTTGTTAAAAAAATGACGCGTTGTTTCGTCAAATGCATAACTATTACTTTGAACAGCGTACTCTTCTTTATAAAGTTCACGTAAAGGCCTACCACGATAAGGAATATCCCAGGGGGCCATATGCTCCCCTTTATAATCCTTGCCATGCTCTATTGGCTTGCCTCTTTCTAACACTAGAACTTTCAGACCTTTTTCAGTTAACTCTTTGGCAGCCCAACCGCCAGAAATCCCAGAGCCAACAACAATCGCATCAAACTGTGTATTTACACTCATTATAGATTCCTCAATAAGACCACTGACGGCCGACGTCGGAAAAATCGACATCGCCATCATATTTCATTGGCATGGGGTTATAGTGTAACTCCTGCTTTGCTCCCACTTCTGAGGTGTAATATCCCAAAACTGTTAGCTCCTTAATTTTAGTAAAAAAGGGACTATCCTCATCGATAGTTCTACTTAGTGGGGAGGATGGTTTGGCCACATATTTTTTACTCTCTTGTTCTGACCATTGCAGTGCAATCACCTGTTCGTCATTGGAACAATCATTGAATTTTTTGCTATAGGTTTGCTGGCAATACTCGCTTAGCGCCTGTAGACCTTCCAAAAATAAGGTTCGCTCGGTATCGGTATACCAGTCGCTCACCATCAATTCGATAAAATCAGGAACCCCCGCAGCCACTGCCCCAGGTGTATCGGTCTCCGGGATTATCAGCTCAGCTAATATCACCAACGATTTGCGCCCACTGGCATCAAATAGCTGTCTACTCACCTCACCTGAAGCATTAACACCGGCCATCACCGCTGCACTGAGCGATCCAGATAGGGTTCCACCTAACACGACAGCCGCCATCTTAAGAATTTCTCTGCGGTCCATTATTATCTCTCTCAATGTCGGAAAACTTATTAATAATAAGCTTAATTTACCCCACATAGCCATCGGCTGCTACAGCTAACAGCGCTAATACTAGAGCTATTAAAAACAGCTTGCATCAGAGAACCGCACAAAGTACTGTATATCCATACAGCAATATAAAGTGGCCAAGCTATCCTTCATTATGTCTTCAGTAGAACAACTCATCCAGGATTCCAGACTATGGCGCGGCAAGCATTACCGCGACGACCACAGTCAGCAAACTGGAAACAGCATTAGCTCAGGTATAACCCAGCTGGACCAGCAGTTGCATTGGCGTGGCTGGCCACTACACAGCTCATCCGAACTACTCTGTGAACACTGGGGTATTGGCGAACTCAGTTTACTAATGCCGCTACTCAAGAAAGTCAGCCGTAAAGGGAGAATCGCGTGGATTAACCCCCCGTTTATTCCCTATTCACCGGCGCTGCTGTCACAGGGCATAACGCCGGAAAAATGTTTATTATTATATCCATCAGAATCCGATCAATGGTGGGCCGCCGAGCAAGTACTGGCCTCTTCTGCCTTTGCCATTGTGATGACCTGGTTTACTCGACAAGCTAGCAACACCACTCCCTATCGACGCCTGCAGGCTGCAGCAGAGAAAGGTCGATGCCTACATTTTCATTTTCGCCCCTTGTCGTCAAAACAGCAATCTTCGCCTGCTCGCCTGCGGATACAACTATCATCGTCAGCGTCGCAGTTAGCGGTTGAGGTACTTAAACAACCGGGAGGCTGGTCTGGTCAGCAGCTTGTCATATCCCGGCCGGAGTCATTACTGTTCAAACAACAGGCCGTAGAAAAATGGCCGGTTTATCATTCCTCTCGTCCCTCATACCAAGTCGTCAATGGCAAAACCGACATACCCGCAATAGTCGACCCCCAGCACTCAGACAGGCTCAATGACGACCAGTCTATCATCCATCAACCCAGTAGCAGTGCACCAACGCAGCCCCACTAAGGGATGCTGGTAAGCGGAGTAAATAATGATGTGGTGGCTATGTATACGTTTTCCTTCTCTGATGCTGGACAGTCTCAGTATAAGAGAGAGTACTGAAGCAACAGCCATTGTTGAACGACAAATCGTCTTACAAGCCAACCCATCTGCCGTGGAAAAGGGTATAAAAAACGGGCATTCAATGGCTACGGCACTCAGCTTACATCCAGAACTGCAGTCAGTAGAACGTCAGATAAATAGAGAAAAAGAATTGCTCGAGCATGTCGCTGTATGGGCCTACCGATTTTCGCCTCAGGTTAGTATTGATGAGCAACTTAGTGCCGTTTTTTTAGAAATTCGTGGCAGCTTGAAATTATTTCGAGGTTTTAATCGATTGTTTCATTATTTAAGTGAAGGTATAAAAAAACGTAAGCTTCATTTTTACTGTGGCCTATCACACAATCCTATCGCCTCTTATCTGATTAGTTACAGCGATAAAAATCCAGAATATTATCGTCAATCGCCAACAAAGTTAGACAGTAAAAAAATCCTGCAGCATTTAAATGTATTACCTGTAGCGCTCCTTCCCTGCAGGAAAAGCGTGAAGAAAAACTTGCAATCCATGGGATTAACCCACATTCATGCTGTCTTCTCATTACCCACAACATCGCTGGGAAAGCGATTTGGTCGTGAATTTTTTGACTTAATCGCTTATCTAAAAAATGAAGAGAAAGAACATCGTCCATTATTTGTTCCACCGGAGCACTTTAATAGCAGTCGTTATTTTCTAAACGGGCTGAATAACAAACAACAATTACACCCTTATATTAATCAACTATTGACCGAATTAAAAAATCATCTTCGCTTCCGACAACTGATTAATCGACAACTAAACTGGCAGTTGAATTATATTGATGGTGGCAGTGACTCACTGCGACTGAATAGCTCTCTTCAGGTATTTCAACAACGGTCCTTGTTCGATATAACCTTATTGAAGTTAGAGCAAATGAAACTGCGCGCCAATATCGAATCACTCAGTTTGTCGTGCAAAGAATTCGAAAAAATAGGAAGCTATAACGATAGTTTATTTCAGCAGCATGACAATGAATTTCTGGCAGAGGACGATAGCAAAAACGAGAAATATAATGTAGTAATGGACAAATTACTCAGCCGACTGCAAAGCAAACACTGCATTCAGCTCAGTACGCACAATGATCTCCTGCCCGAAAAAGCGTGGCGTGCCATTCAATATACTGATAGCAATAACAGCGACCCTCTAGACGACCAGGCTACACCTCTTCGCCCCCTATGGTTGCTATCGAAACCCGCAGCTATTCAACAACACCAAAAAAAACTCTATTGGCAAGGTTATTTGCAACTGCTGCAAGGTCCCGAACGAATAGACAATCAGTGGTGGAAACAACGACATGCGAGAGATTATTACATTGCCCGTCATAGTAACGGCAGTATCTATTGGATATTTAAAGACCCCATCAACCGACAATGGTTTGTCCATGGAATATTCTCATGACTCCGCTGCTTCCTGATTATGCCGAATTGCATTGTATTAGCAACTTCACTTTCCTACGCGGCGCCTCACACCCAGAAGAACTAGTAACGCAGGCAGCAGAGCTTGGCTATCGCGCGGTAACAATCAGTGATGAATGTTCTTTCGCTGGAATTGTACGTGCTCATATGGCAGCAAAATCCTGCAACATAAAACTCATTATAGGCTCTGAATTCTATCTCAACGAAAATATTCGCTTACTGTTACTGGCAACCGATAAAACAGCTTATAGTCAAATATCATCTCTTATTAGCAAAGCTCGACTGCGCAGCCCAAAAGGTAGCTATGACATATCACTCAAAGATTTTCAACGAGAGTCCCCTCATTATTTGACTATCTGGTTGGTCAATGATGCCCTTACTGATGAACAAGAAGCTAACCAAAAAATCGCTGAACAATTGAAGTCTGTTTTTCAGCAATCATTATGGATGGGCATCAACCTGCCTAGAAAAAGCCACCAACAACAACGCTATCTTCAGTGTTATGAAATTGCCAAGCGATATCATATTCCCATGACAGCTAGCGGTAATGTGCATATGCATGTGGCGGCACGAAAACCATTACAGGACGTTGTTACCGCTATTCGACTCAACACTAATATTCAAAGACTGGGAAATAAGCTACAGGCAAATGCAGAACTACATTTACATTCAAGAAAGCAACTAGCCTCACTCTATCCTCCCGAATTACTGGCAGAAACACTACAAATAGCCGCACGCTGTCAGTTTACATTGGACTCGCTTAACTACCAGTATCCCGATGAAATTGTACCGCCTAATACTACTGCCACACAGTTCTTGCGTGAGCTCACTGAAGATGGTGCTCGACAACGCTGGCCTGATCACATCCCGGAAACGGTCATCACCTTGATTGAAAAAGAGTTAGCACTTATTCATGAGATGAAATATGAGCAGTATTTTTTAACGGTCTACGACATAGTTCAATTTGCTCGTAACCAAAAAATCCTCTGCCAAGGGCGCGGCTCTGCTGCAAACTCTGCCGTTTGTTACTGCCTGTTTATTACCGAGGTAGACCCGGCTCGAAGTCAGTTACTATTTGAGCGCTTTATTTCTAAAGAACGCGATGAGCCACCAGATATTGATGTAGATTTTGAACACGAACGACGCGAAGAAGTTATGCAATATATCTATCGTAAATATGGCAGAGAACGGGCAGCATTGGCCGCGACTGTCATCACTTATAGACCGCGTAGTGCTGTTAGAGATGTAGGGAAAGCTCTAGGCTTTGATCAGGCCTTAGTGGATAAACTAGCAAAGTCGTTGTCCTGGTGGAAAAAACCACAGCAGCTAGACGAATTACTCAATAGAGCACAGGTCCAACAGCGCTCTATTTCAGCACAGTTATTTCTCCAGCTCGTGGATGAAATCCTTCGATTCCCAAGACACCTCTCTCAGCATGTCGGTGGTTTCATTATTTGTCGAGAACCCATTTCAATGTTAGTCCCATTGGAAAACGCCGCCATGAAAAACAGAACGATTATCCAATGGGACAAAACAGATATCGAGTCGCTCGGACTGATGAAAATTGATGTACTGGCTTTGGGTATGCTGAGTGCGATTCGAAAAAGTCTGGGCTACATTAGCGACTTTGAAGAGAATAACGGGAGAGAGTTTCAGTTAGACAACATACCCGCTGAGGACAAGGCTACTTATGATATGTTGTGCAAAGCCGACACTATCGGTGTCTTCCAAATCGAATCCCGTGCACAAATGAATATGCTGCCGCGTTTACGGCCGCAGACATTTTATGATCTGGTCATTCAAATTGCGATCATCCGCCCAGGGCCAATTCAGGGCGGTATGGTCCATCCGTTTTTACGTCGCCGCCAGGGACTGGAATCAATCACTTATGCCAACGCCGGATTAGAAGCGGTATTAGGCCGTACCTTGGGCGTACCTATTTTTCAGGAACAGGTTATTCAATTAGCTATGGTTGCGGCGGGGTTTAGTGGCGGTGAAGCAGACCGATTGAGGCGCGCTATCACTAGCTGGGGACGCAATGGCCACCTTGATTTATTTCGAGACAAATTAATTAATGGCATGCTGGAAAGAGGCTATAGTATCGATTTTGCTGATCGTCTGTTCAACCAGTTAAGAGGCTTTGGAGCTTATGGTTTTCCAGAATCACATTCCGCCAGCTTCGCGCTCCTCGCTTACGCTTCTTCATGGATCAAGTGCAATCACCCAGGTGCCTTCTATTGCGGCTTATTAAACAGCCAGCCCATGGGTTTTTATGCCCCAGCACAATTAGTACAGGACGCGCGTCGACACGGCGTTGAAATACTTCCCGTATGTATTAATCACAGTCAATGGGACCATTGTTTGATGACCCCCCATGTTTTACGATTAGGATTTCGCCTCTTAAAAGGTATGCATAGAAAGAGTGCTGAAAGACTAGTCACCGTCAGGGCTGACCGATCATTCTCATCGATGGCAGATTTCATCCAGCGCACTCACATTAATCGACAGGAACAAAACTGTCTGGTGCGATCCGACGCGTTCCAGTGTTTTAACAGTCACCGTTACCAAAGCCAGTGGCAAATCAGCGCAGTGGAAGAATCCCGCCCCTTATTCAACATAGAAAGTGATGCCGTTCTGGACGACCATATTGTATTAGCTGCACCTAAAGAACATGAAGAAATCCAGTGGGATTACAGTTATACCGGTCTCACTTTACGCCGACATCCCATGGCATTACTGCGAGAAAATCAGCTTCTCCATCGCTGCACCCGAGCCACGGATCTCGCTACCATCGAGCACGGTCATATTGTCCATATCGCTGGTTTGGTGACCTGCCGCCAACGACCTGGCACTGCCACTGGCGTGTTATTCATTACGCTGGAAGATGAAACCGGCTACTGTAATGTCATCGTTTGGAAAAACCAGCAGCAGCATTATAATCAAGAAATTATTAACAGCCGAATATTATCAATCAAAGGGAAATTGCAACGCACCGAACAAATTGCAGGACTGGACCCACAACAGCAAACACCCGTAGTCCACGTTGTAGCGGGGTTTATCAAGGATATTAGCCATTTAATGCCATTAAACACATCCTCCCATGACTTTCATTAACAGCTAAAACCGTGGGTGTTGTTCGCGGCGACAATACCTTTCATATGCACCTAACGTCTGGCAAATTCTTCGCTACTATTCACTCGAGGATAGGCTTCATTGGGAATTTCGCATTCTAGGAATTCACAGAGTGGCATCCAGCCATCGGTCGCTTGAAAAATCAGTAACCGATCTGCCGAAATAGTTTTCTTTACTCGTTCAATATGATCATTAAAGATCTGAATAGCATATTGTTTATCTTCGATACGCCCGCTAAAGGTATTTTCCCAGATCAATTGATTACTCCACTTTGCCCAACGTTTAAGCCTAGGATCATTGGACTCGAGCGCCTCTTTCGTCGCTGGATAAATTGTCTTATGCACACTATCAAACCAGCTTTCGGGATTGCGAAGGCTCAGAATGACTTTCGCCTTTGGATATAATTCAGCATATTCCTGCCAATAATAACAGGCAGGCCAATCGACCGCCGCTCGATAATCACTAAATAAGGTATCCCAATCACAGCTGCCAGTAGCCAATGCCTGTTCCCAGCTATCCAGATGTTGCGGCTGACCAAATAACTCTGCCATGTGATACGTTTTGTTAAATCCCAGCTTTTCCAAAGCCAACTTCAACGACAAGGTTCCTGTTCGACCAAACCCTGCGCCAATAACATCTAACGTCATAAGCCATTCCTCTATCCATTTTCATGGTTGTATTGATTAATATTTCGTTCTAATAAAATCGATGACTTATTAAAAACTATAATCGATCAACCTATTTTATTTATAATTATTCTCGACTCGAGTCTATAGTAGCACCGGGCGCCCACTAAACCACCACCAGTATATTTGCGTTAACATCACCATTGAAATCTAACCATTTTTGGTGTTAGCCTCAAACTCACGTTTATATACTACTTCTCTGCTAGGGGTCTACAGAGTTGCGCAGGCGCGAATTCAAAAAATAGCGATGATATCAAGACAATAAGCGCCACATATAAAAATTGCTAAATGTACTATTTTCGAAGAGACGTGCGTGAATGGCTGTTGATAAATATCGTTTATGCTGAAGTACCGAGTAATCATCAACTTGCACGAACGTCACTCGGAGCTGAAGTTAGGGCTCTGGCGGGAAGAATCGAGATAGCGATAAGAGCCTTTAATCATTTTAATAATATCAACCCATAAAAATAAAAAGAGTGTTTTATGAATATCAAAATCACAGCAGCGGAACAGCCATTTGATATATGTTGGGATACCAATGGTCTCGTTCATGTTTTTGCAGAGAATCAAGCTGATGCCTTTAGAGGAATGGGTTATGCCGCAGGCTATGAACGATTATGGCAAATTCACCTCAGTACGCTCTTCGCAACAGGAACCGCTGCAAGTGTAATGGGCCCACGATATATTGCTCAGGATCTTATGCACCAAGCCTTCAATGTGCCTGCGTATGACATGCCAGACTCACCTGGTGACTGGGTAGTTGATGCCTACCTTGAAGGGTTGAATAGCTATGTCCGGGGACTTCAGGAAATTCCAGCGGAATTTATTCGCGCAGGAACAGTCCCGCGGGAATTCACTCGCCATGATGTAGCCTCCCGACACCGATTTACCGGCTGGTTTCAACACAAAACATTTATGGAAAAAATTTACATGGGTAAGCTTATGGCTCGCCACGGGGCCTCTTGGTTTAAACATCACCTGCACAATTTTTCTGCCGCCGACGAACAATCGGTTGCTGAACTGAAGGATGCCTTGCTGTCTATGGATGCAGGTATTGGAAATCTTCTATTTCCCAATCAACGCATCGTTAGCGGTAGCAATAACTGGGCAGTACGCGGCCATCTTTCAGCGTCAGGAAAACCCATGCTGGCCACTGACCCCCATCAGCCCCACTCAATACCAAACACGTTCTTCTACGTTCATTTAAGTACTCCTGACTGGGATACATTCGGCGCGACATTCCCAGGCATCCCCTACTTTATGATGGGGTTCAATCGTAACGTTTCCTGGGGATTGACTACCGGATTCATCGACACATTTGACGTGTTCGTCGAGAGAGAGAAAGCGCCCCGGAGCAAACAATTCATCATTGATGTTGCAGGACAGTCTCCGGCTTCTTTCGATATCGATATATCCGATCGGGGGCCTATTCTGGAGTCGCTCACCGATGAGCTTGGGCTATCCACGCCCACAACCAGGCAATACACAACCTCACTTAACTGGGTAATGAAGGATATTCCTACGTCAGCAGGAACACTCGCATTGATGCCGATGTCTGAAAACAGCGAAGAATTTGGCAACTCTCTGTTTGAGAATGACGTTTGCCCGCTGGTGAATAATATTATTTGTGTTGATCAGGATGACAATCTACGAAGGTTTATCGCGGCAACAATACAAAAGCGTCCGGGATATAAACGTCCCAATCAAGACTCTCATGGTGTAACAGGATCGGTACCGCTCGCGGCCTGGCGTCACGAATATAATTTCGATATTTCCAAGGCTGACGAATTGACCGTGGAATACAACCCTGATTGTGGCTATAGCCTTACTGCCAACGATGACACAATGGAAGACAGAGGCAGTTTCCCAATACATAACTATCCAACATTTGACGCTCGTGCAAAACGCATTCAAGAATTATTGGATGAGAAAATATCGAAAAATTCCCACCCCATGTTTACCTCCTCTGATTTCGAATCTATGCAGCAAGATATTCTCGACTTGCGCGCACAGGAAACAGTACCGGGCATTATCCAATGCTTAACGGACACATCTGCCTCAGTACAGCGTGCACGAGAACTGCTCGAAAACTGGGATTTCAAAGCGGGCCTGGACTCCCAAGCCGCTTGTATCTATTACCCGTTAATGGACAAGCAGTGGTCTATGCAGTTTATGCACAAAGTTCTCGGTGATGACTTAATTCTTTCCCTGCCAACAATTGCGGTAGCGTTAAACAAGTTTAGCGTTGATGATTTTTTTCAGGAAAATTCGCCCTGGTTAGTACATCGAAAAACTCTGGAAAAAATAATTTGTGACGAGGTAAAAAAACTGGTTGATAATCTCAACAATGAAATGGGTGATCAATGGGCATGGGGGGAATTGCATCAAATCAGCTTTAAACATTCTCTCAGTAAATTTAACGAATGGGGCCATATGAACGCTGGGCCAGATCCTATAGCGGGTAGTGGAACCACGCTACGCATGGCACTGCACATACCTGCAAAAGACGATACCGAAAAAGTGAGGGTTTATCATGGCCCAGCATTTCGATGGGTTGTAGACCTAGCTGATCCATTACATTTTCGATTCGTGATTGCGGGCGGTAATAGCGGCAAACCGGAGAGCAGTCATTTCGCAGATCAATACGATTACTGGCTAAATAGTCAATATTATGATGTTTCCCTAGTCAGAGACGAATTGGATATAGAAGAGGTTATTCACGCGAATTAAAAACACAGGCAGTCATCTTTTAAACTGATAACCATAAACAATAAGTAGATTATAAAAGGACACCATAATGAATCGGCTGGAAGGTAAAGTAGCACTGATAACAGGTGGCGCTCGAGGTTTGGGTGAGGCTATGGCGAAAAAATTCCATGAAGAAGGCGCACACGTCATCATCAATGACCTGGATCTTACCGCTGCAAAACGAGCGGCGAAACCACTGCAAGGACATGCCATTGCCGCAGATGTGTCCAATAGTGAACAAGTAAAGCTGATGTTCGAAGAGGTAGGAGACACCGTTGGAAGACTCGATATCCTCGTCAACAATGCCGGAGTCAGCGGCATGGAAAACAATCCGGAAGCCGAAGAGGAAATGAAAACCAGAATAGAGGCCATGGAAGCGGGAGAAGTCATTCACAATGATGCCATCTTCAACACAACCGACGAACAGTGGGATCGAATGATCGACGTACATATGAGAGGTACTTTTTTGTGTTGTCGCGAAGGCTTGAAGCAAATGATTTCCTTACCAACAGCATCGGTTATCAATATTGCCTCGGTTATGGGAACTCTCGGGAAACCAGGGGGCGTTAGCTATTGTGCGGCAAAATCGGGGATTATGGGATTCACTCGGGCGCTCGCCCACGAAATGTCAACACGGAATATTAGAGTCAATGCAATTGCACCTGGCTGGATTGAAACAGACATGACAGAACCGTTAAAGATCATGCGCCCAATGCTAGAATCTCAGATTCCTTTAGGTGCCTTCGGTAAACCTGACGACATAGCATGGTCAGCGGTCTATCTGGCGAGTGATGAGGCAAAATATTTAACCGGCCAGGTTATTTCTCCCAACGGCGGCTGGTATATGAGTCAATAGACACTAGCTGGGCAAGTGCCCGGTTTTAACCCATATTAATGTATCTTCTTCCACGTGAAAGCGATGCTCGCGGAGAAGCGGGTTTCTTATCCAGCAACCTGCTGGATAAGAGCCCAATTCATCACTCAGCGCACCGCTAATAACATAAGTTTCCTCACCGTCAATTCGACAATGCGACAGAGCATTGTCTCCAGCGGGCAGGCATACTAAAGCAACGGATTCTTTTTTATGCTGATGCAGTAATAAAGTCTGCGCGTTGCCCACGCCCTTAACAAACGCAGCGCTACGGCTATCAACCACCACATGTGCAGTATCAGAGCCTTGGAATTGATGTAACTTAACCAGTAAAATACAGCCCTCCTTACTAAACGGCGCGTGCCGAAAACCCTCTGGGTTTCGAAGATAGGTTCCCTCAGGATAATCGCCTGTCTCGTCCGAAAACATACCTTTCAGTACCAGAATCTCCTCACCAAAAGGGTGATCGTGCTGCCTGAAGCTGGACCCTGGGTCGTAGCGAACAATACTGGTGGCATGTCCTTGCTCAACCTCCTCCCGAGCGAGGGGCTTTCTCCAAACACCGGCCATCGGACTGCTGATCCAGTGGCTAGCATTGGTGTCAATAACGACCCGATGGTTGAAATTCATATTGATCATTACAGCGGCCCTTTGTATATCAGCAAATGATAAAAATTAGCGCCAGGCAAATACCGGTTGATCGTAGTCTAGCACTCGCGTTGAACGCCCACTTAATGCCACTTCCCGGAATTGATACAGCATAGCGGCAGTTGGAGCGTACAACACATCATCGAAGTAGTTCATCGACAAGACTTGCCGATCACTCTCAGGAATTGTTTCCAGATTAGGAGAGTCTTTACGAGATAATTCGGTAAAAGTGAATGGATGAATGGATGCTACTTCGTCCGGGTTTGCCTTCAAGTGCCGATCATCAATGTCTGCCCAAACGACTACGGGCGTAATGACATAACCGGACCGAGTAACGTAATCGTCTAGTGTCCCGATGACGCTCTCTTCCCCTAGCTCTAAGTTAACTTCTTCATGAAGCTCTCTCAACGCCGCATCAGTCGGTGACTCGCCGTCATCAATGCGTCCGCCAGGCAGTGCCCACTGCCCGCTGTGCTCTCGTAAACTATGTGATCGCCGGGTAACTACGACTGACGCCTCACCCTGGCAATCATAAACTGCTAGAGCAACAGCCGCGTGCCGCAATCCATTGAGCGGCTGCCGGATATCTTCGAAATATCGGACATTACTGCTAAGCTGTTCTTCCAATAACTTGGTATAAGCATAATCGGCAACCGGCTTCATCGATTATACCTACTGTCTCTAGGGTACATATTCACTCTTAATATTCGATTGTAGGCTTTCAGTATCAAAATACGTTTCCTTTAATTTTTCATCAATGAATAGGGGCAGCTGATCCGCATAGTGGGGCGACGATTCCTCTATTGTTGCACTACCAAACTGGTGAATGCTTTCTATTGACTGTTTGCCTTGACCATCCCAGCTGACAAAGATAAAGAGACCGTCTCCGCCGCTAGCCGTTAGGTAACCATCGTCTTCAAGTCCTCTGCCATAAATTGCACGCAGGACATCCGGCCCTCCATTCAACGCTTCATTCACAGAGCCTCGTATCAATCTATTCGTCTCCCCCCATGCAACATCAACGCGACCATGTTTCTCTAACAGTATATCAACACACTTTTCAAATTCGCCTTGCACCGCCGGCGGTGATTGCCCACTTTGTTCAGAAATCCATTCTTCGCTAATGGTACAAACACCTAGATTTGCCGCGGTATTATCAACGTCCGTTGCCAAGTCCCAATTTTTTAATAATTCCAGCGGTTGCTGATACAAGCTATCGACTGGATACTCAACATCAAACAGGTCAGAGAGGTAGTTTATAGCTCTGGAGTTTGGCGAATAGCTATTATCAAATTTTATTTTTTTAAAGTCATCGGCCGTTATTAGCTCTAGTTCTGAAAACAACTCGAGACCACGGGTCGCCCTATTTGTCATTCTGGTGGGAAACCCAAATGTCTCAGAGTAATCACTCCGCTTCACGTTATCTTCCGGTGCAGTCACATGAAATGGCGATTGATTGGTACTCAGCAAAAATCCACTGTCCGGATTTACTACTTGCGGCAAGTCCGAAAAAGGAAGATATTCATTCCAAATTAAATCACTGCGATTGCCCGGTAAATACCCCTTCCAATCAAAACCCTCCTTTCGAATTGGCGATTGAGAGTTGTGAAAGAAACCAATGTTTCCCGCTGCATCAGCTGCAACAAAGTTAAAACTTGAAATTGCCAGTCGGTCCATAGCCTTTTCCCACGATGCCAGGCTTGTGGATTTACTCATATCGAACCACTGCTCCACTTGACGAATTTCTCCATGCCCCGCATAGCGGATTGCATAAACACCATGATCTTGCTTTATCACCGGACCATGTTCGGAGTAGAAAAGATCCTGTGTCACCGTCCAGTAAAAACTGCCAATAATCTTGACTCGAATAGCAGCTTGTTTAACCTCGAAATTCAGCCATTCATTGTCTAATCGATACTGATTTTCGTTATCTGGATTTATTTCCAACACATAAATATCAACTAAATCAGGCTTATTAACTGTCGCGCCCCAGGCGACATGTTCATTGGCACCTACTGTTATCACCGGCGAACCAGGGAAAGCACCGCCCATCACGTGCCATCCTTCATCACTCTTTAAGTGGGCTTCATACCAGGCAACAGGACCTGTTAGCGGCTGATGCGAATTAATCAGTATGCGCGTGCTGCCATCTGCAGATCGTGATGGCGATATTGCAAAAGCATTTGAGCCTACTGGAAGCGGCCTTTCTTCAGTTAATTGCCAAGCTGTTTCGTTCGAATCCATCGACAGACTATGCTTCCTCTGCTCATCAAATAACTCAGTTATTGGTTTTTGGATGCCATAAAATAATAAGTGCTGTAACGAAAATGAAGCCACCAAATCCTTCGCCGTAATGGGATAGGTTTTTTGATCAACTTTCTCTGGATTTTTTGCAGCCCAGTAATTTAAACCGTCAGCGAATCCATTAAGCACCCGCTTAATGTCCTCGGAAAGCACTTCGTCATACTGCCGGTCTACCTGAGATCGAATATTTAGAAGGTGAACAAGATAGTCGAGTGGCACCGATTCGTAACCGCTTGATGCACTTTGAACGCCACGATAAAAGCGCATCGAATCTTCAATAATTGGATAGTGATCTTCAGCCTGAGCTACAGCAAAACCAAAGGCTGTATCACTGTCTTTCTTACCCTCTATATGGGGGACACCCCAGATATCTCGCTTGATCGTAACCTGATAGGTTTTTCGTTTTTCGAGGTATTGCTGAGCATCAAAATTATTTTCATCAATGACGCCGAGAAAAAGATTGGCCATTGCGATGACGCTCACCATGACCAACCCACTTACTACCCATCGCTTTGTTTTTGACATATTGATCTCTATGAGTTGCAACTAGCTTGTACGGGATGAAATAGAATAAAAGACGACGCCAGAGGGCAGATACTATCCATCCCAGGGCCATAAAAAATGACTATTCTATGGCTCTGTCAACGGCCCTTTTGAATGCAGGGCGATTTTTGTTGCGATGAACATAATCGCTTAATGACGTGTGTCCCGATAATAAACCGAGACTTTCAGCCATCGACATCATATAACAAACGCCAAAATCGGCAGCGCTAAACTGATTTCCCAGAATGTAGTCGTTGTCACCCAGTTGGTTACTGATATGATCCAGGTGCAACTTTACTTCAGCCTGCGAGTAACCCTCAAATACCGGCGCGGGAACACCACTTCGCAGCAACAGTAATTGTATCAGTAGAGCTAGGAATACCGAGCCTTCGGGGTAGTGGAGCCATTGATTATAGGTTCCCCAAGCCGCCAAGTCGTGTGATGCGGGTGAAAACCTGTGTTCCGGATCATGCTTCTTCAATAGATAACTAACAATCGCCCCAGATTCCGTCAGAATAAGTCCGTCATCATCAATAACTGGTGATTTCCCTAAAGGATGAATATCCCTCAGCTCCGGAGGCGCGCGGTTAGTGTCAGGGTTGCGAAAGTACTCTTTTACCGTATATTCAAGCTCAAGTTCTTCCAATAGCCAAACAGTAAATATAGATCTACCGATGCGCAGATGGTGGATTGTTAACATAGCATTCTCCGGGAATATGGTTGTGTTAATTCGTAAATGTTAGCCAAAAGGTAAAGTTACTATCGTCAAAAAGACTTAACTTTCGACGACGATATTGAACAAAAAATACATTTAGTCATCAATAGCCTGGTAGACCCGACTGCGTAATTCCCGCCGTATGGGATACGTTGATGAGGGTATTAACTGAGTAAAAAATACCACAAATAGATCTTCTTCTGGGTCAATCCAGAAGAACGTACTTGCCGCACCACCCCAGTGGTGTTCGCCGACAGACGTAATAGTGTGGGCCTTAACGGGGTCAATAACTACCGCAAAACCTAAGCCGAAACCAATTCCATCATAATTTGTCTCGCTCCATACCGGTTGCCCCATTGCCGCCATATCTCGGTTGTCGGGCAGCTGGTTCTGGCGCATAAATTCAACAGTCTTTCTTGATAACAAGCGCTCACCGTCCAGCTGGCCCCGGTTCAGTAACATCTGACAAAAACGACCATAGTCCGCAATAGTCGACGTCAGACCACCTCCACCGGAATATACGTTGGTCGGCGAAAGATAAGCGCTAGCTTCAACCCCCTCCTCTAATTTATAGCCACTCAATTTTTTCTCAAATACAGATTGGCTTTTGCCAACATTACTCATATCGCCGCCCGATAATGGCGCATATAAAGCCGAAAATCGATGGTGATTTTTTTCTTCGACATGAAAACCGGTATCATTCATACCCAGCGGCTGCAGAATACGCTGCTTGAAAAAATGGTCTAATGACATTCCCGACCACACTTCAACAAGCCGGCCAAGCACGTCGGTAGAAACACTATAATTCCACTCACTTCCAGGCTGGCACATCAGCGGGATAGTAGCCAAGTGTTTGATCCATTCTTCAAGACTGCCAACATCGGACGGGATGTGTATATTCTTTCTCCGGTATTCACGATCGACAACATTGCTATTCATAAAACCATAGGTAAGCCCAGACGTATGCGTCATCAGTTGTCGAACAGTCATAGGAGTTTTCATCGGTTCGGTCGAATCGATACTCGAATCACCACCGATCCAGACTGGCGTATCGCGAAACTCAGGTAAGTGTATGGCAACCGGGTCATCCAGTTGAAAAAAACCTTCCTCGAATAGCATCATCGCGGCTACTGTGGTTATGGATTTAGTCATTGAATAAATGCGAACAATAGTGTCTTCAACAAAGGGCTTGCCGGAAGAGACCTCTGATTGCCCTATTGCACTAAAGTAAGCAATCTTGCCGCGACGAGATAGCAGGACACTTGCCCCAGCTACTCTTTCGCTAGTCACTTGCTCTTCTAACCAATCCGTAATGCGCTGTAACCGGGTTGAAGAAAGCCCCACTGATTCGGGCGTTACTGTTTCCATTGTCAAAAGCTCCGATTCTATATTTTTTAATGTAACCAATTAACAACATATCTATATCTATTAAACCGCAAATCCCACGACACGCTGAAAAAGCCAATAAGCGGCAATACAGCCAACAGAATAACCTACGCCCCGCTGTGACCATTGTTTGATATCGATTTTTGCGCCGGCTATTTTCTGGACCAAGGTAATTAGCAGAATAACTAATATGGCAAAAACTGCCTGTCCAATTTCAACACCTATGTTAAAGAACAGCAAACCACTTAAAATTTCTGTTTGCGGTAAACCTATTTCTTTAAGCACCGCTGCAAAACCGAGACCGTGGAGCAGTCCAAAAGAACTGGATACGGTAACGGGCCTTCTCCAGGTCAAACTATGACTACGACCCTTGGCTACCTCAGTTGCAAGAAAAACCACGCTGAGCGCGATCACCGCTTCAACTGGAGGCACCGGGAGTTTGATAATGTCCAACGCCGATAAAGCCAGGGTCACTGAGTGGGCAAGAGTAAAACCGGTAATAGTCACCAGTATTCTTTTCCACGTTCCTGCAATCCAGATCAGGCACAAAAGGAACAACAAATGATCGTAGCCAATCCAGATATGCTCTATTCCCAGCCATGTGTATTGCTTGGCGATACTGTTGATATCTTCTGCCCGAGGCATTTCCCAACGAGTGTCGCCAGATGCCAGCGCGATTGTATGAGATGCTCCTGAAAGCAGAACGACTTTGACGATGGTTGGATTAGGCACAATAAAAAGTGGATAGCGAAGCACAAGCTCTTCGCCGTCGATACTTTGCCGACACTTCCAGATGTCAGCGACCGCCACGGGGACGCCCGCTCTCAATCTAACAGCGTTAGTCTTCGCCAGCTGTTGACAGTAGTCGGGAAACACCAGAACAGGCCGGTTTGCTTCCGTCACTTTGGGTGGTTTTTTAATCCGAACACCGTACTGGTCGTTTTCTATCTGCTCTACTTCTATATAGACCGGACGAAGGTCATCCGCAAAAATAGTGGTCGAAAAGAGAATTAAAATCCCGGAGAACAGCGTCCAGCAGCACAAAAATGCGGTGCCCGATATCTTTCTCGCTCGATTTTCAATCATGATATTAGATTACTCAAACCACTCAAACCTCTGTCGACAAAAAATCATTGATGTCGAATAAATAATCTGCAAGGACAACGATGACAGACTGCAGTGTCCAAAAATAGGCTGTTCATTTTCTTTTAAAGAACAGACTCACTCTTTACTACTTTTCACCATTTCAGTTAAAAGCGATGGCGTAACACGCATATCCCTGCCACCGTGAACGAAGGTTTGCTCAATACTAAAATTAGCCAATATACTCTTTAGGCGTTGGCTTTTAAATCGGATCAGCCGCCATTCATAGAGAGGGTACAATTTCACAACACCCCCGGGTTTTAATACACGAAGAAACTCTCCCAAAATATCGGCGAGAGCCTCTTCTTCTTCAACCCAAACAAATAAAAGATAGCTGCACAATACTTCGTCGACGGACCCATCGTCGAAAGGAAGATTTTCCGCTCGAATCGATAGTGCTCTAGTTAAACCAGGCGCCTTGGCATTAAAAACACCGCCACCTCCGGTAACTATTGCCATCGCCCGCTCACGGGGTCCAAATGTAATATCGCCAGCTATAATAGGGTCAACCCCATAGAACTCAATGCCTGCATCGTGACAGACTCGGAACATAGAATCCTCTGCAAATGGCGTGTAGCCACAACCTACATCCACAATCCGCTTACCTTCAAGGCTGGCTAGAACAGTCGTCTTCGCCTGATTCTTATAAAAAACTTTCCGATAATAGCCAAAGGATCGAGCTGTATGCATCATCGACACACCGTATCGTTGTAACGATCTAACATAGCGATGCATCATTGCAAAAGAGATATTAGCGATAGGAGTACTCAGGTTGAAGCCGCTTAATCGTCCCTTTCTCATCGTTAACTCCTACAATCTTATTAACAGTGGGTAAGCAGTTAAGCTGTTAGCAAAGTGACTGGGCATTCGCAAACAGCCGTAAAAAATAGACCTTACTCTTAGCACAGATATCTTGATACTGCTGTCATCAAAATTGGCCAGGACGTGGCTCAACGCTGGGCACAAATAAAAAAGGCATCCCTTAACTAACAGGAATGCCTCGTGATTTATCCCTAATCGTTATGAGTCAGGGTTGAACCAGATTGGAGAAGTCCAAGCACGCTCTTGTAGCGTTGTTTTTAAGTCTGACCGTGGCGCTACTCCAGCACGAATTGCATCCCATGTAGACCAGCGGCACGTTGGATTTTCCAACGCCCGGACATAGTAAAACGCGCGATGACTTGCGTCGAACTCCGGGTCAGTCCAAACGGTTTTAAGTTCTGGAGCACCTAAACCCTGAGTGACGGAACAATCAGAAATATCCACTGTTGCGCCATTGTCGGCACAGCGATGAGTGACGGGATCAAGACTAACGCCATCGGAGCAGGCAACGTCAAAAATCTTTTCGTGATGTTCACCGTTAATGGTCCAACCTTTAACGATTTGCAACCGCTGCAACGCTGCGGAGTTTGCATCGCGCACTGCCCAGGCGATGAAACTCGGGGGCGTCTTATCCTTCGCGAACAGATCAGACCCCATCGCAACGCCTTCTGCATAGGCTCTAGTTACCATATCATTGTCATCCAACATGGCCTCGTCAAAGCCGTAGCCGCCAAACAAACGAACTCGAATTCTCGGACCCGAGGTAGCAAAAGTTTCCTTACGGCGAAACGCGTCATAGATCGCCTCACGCGTATTTTCCTCTGCCCAAACAGCTGCCAACCCGGAAGCGCCCCATGTTTCATAGGCTCCCGTCGCATAAGTTCGACCGTCAATTTCCGTTAATTCAGAGCGACCAGCCTCGCGAATAATTTCCGCATCCATCGGGGTCAATGGTGTCGAGCCTCGCCTATCGCTGGAACCATCAATTAGACCAGCCTTGGAGAAATAATTGGCTTCGTCGTCAGAGGTAGCGCCCGTATGAGTGTCAGATGAACCAATAAACCCAAATTTATAAGGGTTTGAAGCACCTTTATCCTCAAACGCTAATCCATTCAGTAAGGCCTCACGAGCATAAGAGCCCTTTGGCTCACTGTTTAATGTTGTCGCGATGCGATAAGGCATAATTTCAAAGTCAGCCCACTCGTCGCTATCTGATAAAACTGGGTGAGTTTCTGAGGTGCCCTTAATCTGCGTAATCTCTACAAGCGGTTCATTCCGGATTCGCTTGTCCGCATAATTGTCATCCATCGGGTTCCCAGCCCAATCGACTAGCTTAAACATCTGTCCGTTTGACCCATTAGAGTTATGCGGGATGGCTAGAGTTTCGATACCCTTCTCTCGCAGGTCATCCATCCAGTCCCAAAGGCCCTCTGGGTCTTGGCTATGAAATCGAGAAAAAGGCATAGCTGGCAATTTATCGGCGCCACGAAAAATAACGTTGCGGTGTAGGTTGCCACGATCGTCTGAGGACGTCGTATATTCATAGGCAACAAAGGTAGTAAATTCCCCTGGCTTGTTAAATTCTTCAGCAGCGCTAATGGTATCTGCCCATGCCTCCCGCGCGATCGTATTTGTCATTTCGACATCCACAGTACCGTCAGCAATTCCTCTCAGGGTGTCAGGTAAAAAAGTAGCGAAGGCACTACCTCGGGCAACCAAACTCTTGGTGGTCATGTTTTCTGGGGCGTTCAGATTATGCAAGGCCTCTACATGAGCATATTTAGAAAAATCACTCGTGGTGTCCGCCGCGCCCCTAACGGCTCCCAAAAACATCGCATGATCAGTTACTGCATAGAAATCCAACGGTTCTCGGAGTTGTACATTAAATCCTCCAGGGTGTTTAATTGCTTCTCCCTTGGCATATCGATAAGCGTCATGAGGGGTAGCTAAAGTACCAAAGGCAAAGGCGTCGAACGAGTACGTTGTATGGACATGTAGGTCACCGTAATAGGCATTTCGCTCGGCATTAGCGGCGGGGTTTCCAACCAGGATATCCATCGGCATTGTTAACTGTCTGCCGCCGAAGCGATTTTCTGGAAATACTTCTTCCGATCCGCCGCCGTGGCCATTAACGCCATTGGTTTCCGGTTCAGCAATTACAACGGCGGACTCCTTATCTCCAGCACCGCAAGCGCTTAATGCCAATGCAAAGCCAGCGATAACTATAGCGGAAGGCCATTTTGATGTTTGCCGAGGATGACCGATAGACGACGTATTATTGTTGACGGGCTTAAAGAGGGGTGAACGGAGAATCTTCATTGGGCTTCCTGCTAGGTTAATTCTAATTTTTTATTATCACCGAGTTTGCCAGACCGGGGCTGAATGCGCAATCGCGGTAGTTTTCTAAAAATGAGGGCCGCGAATTCTCATTCGAAGCCCTTGTGATCATAATATGGATAGTTTCCGCGGCAAGAAACTGATTACGATAAAGTACCTAATGCCTTGCCATCGTACTGGCGGACCTCATCGAGCCGACTATGGCGAATTTTGTTAGCCCATTCCGGGTCCTGCAACAATGCTCTGCCAACACCGACCATATCAAATTCGCCCTTATCGAGACGCTCTACCAAGTCATCAACAGAGCGAGTTGGAGCATCTTGACCGGCAAACGCGCCGAAGAAATCGCCGTCCAAACCCACAGAACCCACAGTAATTGTTGGCTTGCCAGTAATTTTTTTAGTCCAGCCGGCCAAATTCAGATCAGAGCCATCAAACTCAGGCTCCCAATAACGTCTCGTTGAGCAATGGAAAATATCCACACCGGCATCAGCCAAGGGCGCTAAAAACTGCTCCAGCAAATCGGGGCTTTCCGCCAGCCGAGCCGTATAATCTTGCTGTTTCCACTGAGAGTACCGCAAAATAATTGGGAAATCAGGCCCAGTAGCTGCGCGTATCGCCTTAATAATTTCTTCCCCGAAGCGCCCTCTATTTTCCATGCTTCCTCCCCACACGTCGGAACGCTGGTTAGTGCCTTCCCAAAAAAACTGATCAACCAGATACCCGTGCGCACCATGAATCTCAATGCCGTCAAACCCTATACGTTGAGAGTCAGCCGCCGCGCTGGCAAAAGCCTCAATAACCGCCTCAATATGCTGAACTGTCATGGGTTCGGCCACCTGCTTGCCGGGCTGCACGAGTCCAGACGGCCCAGCGCTTGGTAATTCTGGGAACGGTGCAGTTTTTGAGTTGCGCGCCATTCCTACATGCCACAACTGAGGCATAATTTTTCCATCGGCGGCGTGTACTTCTTCGATTACATTTTTCCATCCGGCCAGCGCGTCGTCACCATGAATACGGGGGACACTGGCACCCATCGTCGCTACAGGATCGTTAACGGTTGTACCTTCGGTAATAATCAGCCCGGTGCCACCTTCAGCACGACGACGATAATAACCCGCAACCTCGGCGTCAGGTATTCCCTCAGGAGAAAATTCACGAGTCATAGGCGCCATAACAATCCTATTGTCTAGCTCCAGATTTTTAGAGGTAAATGGTTTAAACAGTGAGGCTACAGTACTACTCATTCGATTGTCCTTAGTCATTTAATAGAGGCCGTGCTCTGAAAAATTAAACACTCTCGCCGCGTTACAAAAATTCAGCGCAAAGTATAACTGAAACCACACCATCAGATAACATAGTTTGATCACGACGATTGAAAGAATGGTATGTCACGATAACGGCGCACCTCCTATCACCCGCCTATAATCGGTTCTCTTGGTTAGACCAGCTGGGTTTCAACAGTTTTAGCTGATGAACTGCTATCAGAATAACGACCATACAGTTCAGATAGCTTTCCATTAAAAAAGTGATTGCGTCATCTATTTTTAATTGTCCGCTCTTTTCATAGCGCAGCTAGTCGCTATTACCTCAACTATCCTTCAAATTATTAATGGTAGATTTTCCGAGCAATTTTAATAGCAAATTTCTACAAAACCTCAACGGTGGATAGAGCAATGAGGACAGCCGTTCCGATTTAAACAGATAATAATTGATTCGATTCAACGCGCCAGATCGACTACTAATTAAAGCAAGCGCATGCAGTGCGTCAGAGCCATAATAGATTTTTTTACCCATTTTAAGAACCATTCCCTGGTCCAGATCTAAGCCGGCTGCGGTTATTTCATTGAGCACCTCGCTGCATTCTCTAGCATTAACAATGACTAAATCACCAACGCTCTCCCGGATTTTTACGATCTTACAATACGCCCTACAAACGGGACATTCTCGATCGTAGACCAGTAAGATTTTTTCTCGATGCATTTTATTTAATGAGACCTATTGGCTCTAATTTATTATCATGAAGCCGTTCGATTAATTGTTTATCATCTGCAAAAACTGCTAAACCTGATTTCTTATGATATAGGATACCCTGTGAAAAATGGAATTAATGTCAGCGTTGCCCACAGTCAGTCTGAAAAAGTACAAGCCTATGCTTCACGGAGCTCAGCAGCGGTTACTCACAGGTGACCTGCAAAGAAAATAAAAAAATAGGCAGTCGCAGGTAGCGAATAGGAGAATCACATGAGCCAACAATTACATCGCCTATGGTTAAGCCTCTTAGTGCTCTTGAGTTTGAATGCTTGTCAAAGTACCCATGAACTAGCTATGACAAGTACCCAACCGAACATGAAAATCTTAGCAGGAAACGTTTATTATCATGAGCGAAAGCTATTGCCTGACGGAGCCATATTGCAAGTAGCCCTAGAAAATATCTCTGAAGTCGGGGCTGTGTTAACGCAAATCAGATCAATGACACAGACCCTTGAGGGTACTCCACCGTACGCATTTAATTTTAGTTATGATGCCGGCCTGATAAAAGCAGGAAGGCACTATAACCTTAACGCAAAACTGATCGTATCTGGCAAGCTGCTAATGATATCAACCGAGCAGCTGGATCCGTTTAACCCTATACAGGAAACAATCAACATAAAGCTAAGTGCTGTCGCATCGGCTGTATCGCAGGAACCATCAGCGAAGTCGGTGGAACCCAATTTAGCCATCGTATCAGAACATGCCTTGTCAACGCTGACCAATACTTACTGGAAACTGATGACATTGAATGGCGAAGCAGTAAAGATGGCCGAGCGACAAAAACGTGAAGCGTTTTTTCAGCTAAACGATGAACAAGGAATAATTAAAGGCTTTGGTAGCTGCAATCAGTTTCGAGGCGCCTTCACAGTTAGTGGTAGTCATTTAAGCTTGGCCCCCATTGCGGCTACGAGCATGGCGTGCATTAATGGCATGACTGTAGAAGGTCAATTTTTTAAGGTCTTGGAGCAAACAGCTCATTATTCTATCCGCGGGCATGACTTGACCTTGTTAGATCGTACTAAACAACCATTAGCGCGCTTTCACGCGCAATATTTCAATTAATCACACAACCCTGTAAGACCGCTGCTATGCACAATAGATCATGCTTATCATCTGTTACGTTAATAATCATACTGAATTTAGTGGCCTGCTCGGACGGTAATGACAGATCACCGCTTAAGGAAGCAGCACCAGCTGTTAACGCTACCACGTCCACCGTTGATGATGAAATAACCGCATTCAAATCGTCGACAATGCCTAAACGCCAACGTCCCGTTGGGTCTGATAAAGATAAACATGGCTGTATAGGCTCCGCGGGGTATCAATGGTGTGCCAAGCTAGCGCAGTGCCTGCGACCCTGGGAAGTCACAAAAAAATACGGCAAAGAAAATACGCCGGCAGCGTTTGAGCAGCTCTGTTGGCAAAACAAACCCAAAGAATCAGTTAACTAACCCACCAAAAAATCCCGTAGAACGCCATTCAACTGATCGGGCTGATCGTAATGCAGCATGTGCCCGGCACCATCAACGACACAATGACGAGCATCGGTAAATAGCTGCTGTTTTCTCTGCAAACTGGCTGTGTAAAAAGCCCCCTGATCTTTCAGCGTGGGTTGATTCGCCACCCAATAGTTTAGAGCATCACTCCCCGTCACAATTAGCACCGGGCAGTCAATTCCACGCCAGACATCTTCGCTCTCATGGTGCGGAAAGGTATGCCAAATCATTTGAACTGAGGGATCAAAACTCCAGCGGATACCGCCTTGAGAATGGGTATCGACGCCATGCTCAACAATAATTTCAGCGAGATCCGCGCTCAATAACGGATTATTTTCTCTCAGTCGTCTTATCGCCTCATTTCTGTCAGGCATTTGACGACCTTCTATGTACAGGGAAGACACAGCATCGACTCCATGGCGCAAGCCTACTTTTAAATGATTGATGTCGGGCTTATCAGTCCAGTCTGGAGGGCCCATTCCGTCAAGTAATATCAGTCTGTCCACCTCGTCAGGGAACGCTGCTGTATAACGGCTGGCAATGTGTCCGCCCATGCTATGCGCTACGATAACGGGCTTGTCCAAACCACAGTATTGCACCAGCGCACGCACATCTGCGACATAGTGAATCATGGTATAGATACCCGGGTTATCACTTTGTCCATGTCCTCGCATATCAAGCGCAACCACATGAAAGTCATTTTTTAGCGCCTGGGCTACATTCAACAAACTCAGTGCGTGATCACGCATACCGTGGAGCAGTATTAAATCAGGCTTATCGGGGCTGCCAAAGTCTACGAAGGACAGCTGGCAATTTGAATGAGTAAAGTAAAATCGCTCAAAATCGTTCACGGTTATATTCAAAAAATCTTCTCTCAATAATGGATAGGCGCAGGACTGCAATTGAAACTAAGACAAACTTGTTTTTATTCTGTCGAGCGAATACCTTATACCAATGTTAGACCGTACTTAAAACAGGAATAATGCCATGAGCTTGACCACGAAGGAAGTGCAGCTTAAGTCCAGACCCGATGGAATACCCGCGGCGAGCGACTTTGAAATTGTTATTCGTAAGATACCTTCTCCTAACGACCGCCAAGTCTTGATTCAAAATATATTTATGTCGGTAGACCCTTATATGCGTGGACGCATGAGAGACGACTTTCAACTCGGAGCTGTCATGGAAGGAGCAACCGTAGGAAAAGTTATAGAGTCCCGGCATCCCGACTTTCAAGTTGGCGACTATGTCACGCACTGGAAAGGCTGGCGCGAACACTATCTGTCAGATGGCAAAGATTTGGCTAAGGTTGATCCCGATCTCGCCCCGTTGTCGGCCTACCTTGGCGTGCTAGGTTTTCCCGGCCTAACGGCCTACGGAGGCCTGTTAACCACCGGAGCGTTGCAAGAGGGGGAATCAGTTTTCGTCTCCGCCGCGTCAGGTGCGGTCGGCAGTCTCGTTGGCCAGATTGCAAAAATAAAAGGTTGCACCGTGGTAGGCAGTGCCGGTTCCGATGAAAAGGTCACCCACTTGATTGAAGAATTTGGTTTTGATCATGCATTTAATTACAAAACTGCTGATATCGACGCCGAACTGACTAAAGCACTACCCCGAGGCATTGACGTCTATTTCGAAAATGTCGGGGGCCCGCAATTAGAGGCCGCACTGAATCATATGAGAATGTATGGGCGCATACCTCTGTGCGGTATGATCTCCATGTACAACAACGGTCCAACTATTGCGCCGGGGCCCAAAAACCTCTCGGCAATGATCTATAAAAGAGTCACCATGAAAGGGCTGGTAACACCAGACTATATTGACCAGCAAGCACAGTTTCGAGAAGATGTCGGTCAATGGATTAAGGATGGAAAAGTTAAATATAAAGAAACGATTCATCAGGGCATAGAGAGCGCACCACAATCTTTTATTGAATTATTCAGCGGTGGCAATGAAGGAAAAATGCTAGTGCAATTGGCAGAACAATAGTTTTAAAACCACTAAATCCAATCGTTTAACGATCCAAACTACAATTGATCATGGGGATACAACAGTGAACGACATTACGCCTTTTCACATCGACATACCGGAAGCGAGTCTCGACGATCTCAAACAAAGACTATCGCTGACGCGGTTACCGGAAGCAGAGACTCCAAATGATTGGTCTCAGGGCGTGCCCCTCGCTTATGCCAAGGAAATTCTTCAGTACTGGAGCACTGATTATGATTGGCGTCGAGCAGAGACCCTATTAAATTCTTTTCCTCAGTTTCAAACATCTCTCGATGGTCTGAACATTCATTTTCTCCATATCAAATCACCTGAACCTGACGCCATGCCATTGATCATGACTCACGGCTGGCCCGGCTCGGTTGTTGAATTTTTAAAGGTCATCGGTCCACTGACTGATCCCGTCGCTCATGGCGGAGATGCAAAAGACGCTTTTCACTTGGTATGTCCCAGCTTGCCCGGCTTTGGTTTTTCCGAAAAACCCGACAAACCCGGCTGGGGGATCGAAAAAATTGGGGCCCAATGGGCCCTGCTAATGGCCCGACTAGGTTACGAAAGCTATGTAGCCCAAGGCGGTGACTGGGGCTCAACCGTAACCAATGCTATCGCCGCTCAAGATCCGCAACATTGCAAAGGCATTCACTTGAATATGGCTATTGCTGCGCCGGATCCAGAGACCATGGACTCCCTAACGGCAAGTGAGCAGCGCGCGTTGACAGGGTTTAAGCACTATGCCGACTGGGATTCAGGTTATTCCAAGCAGCAGAGTACCCGACCACAAACCATTGGCTATGGCCTCGTAGATTCGCCTATGGGTCAAGCTATGTGGATTATGGAGAAATTCTGGGCCTGGACAGACTGCAAAGGGCACCCCGAGAATGCATTGAGCCGTGACGAAATGTTAGACAATATTATGGTGTATTGGCTGACCGCGTCTGGGGCCTCATCGGCGCGGATATACTGGGAAAGCTTCAACAATCCATCATCTGACCCCATCAATGTCGCCACGGGTATCAGTGTATTCCCACATGATATTTTTCAAACCTCGGAACGTTGGGCGCGCAAACGATTTACTGATCTGGTGTACTTCAACGAGCTAGACGAAGGCGGTCACTTTGCCGCGTTTGAGCAACCTGAAACTTTCGTCAATGAAGTCAGGGCATGCTTCCAATGTATTCGGTAATTTAACTCGGCAATTGCTGCACCGCTGGCAGCCTTCCAAGCTGCCTCTAATCGTGCCCGAGCACAGCGCTCTAGACGCCAACAGCCTGCGAGTTAATCAATCGACGCCTCAGGATCTGGTGTTCCATCCCAACTGCCTCTCAGACAGAGGCCCGGAACACTGGGAGGCTAGGCTATTTTACTGTATGGTCTCGACTTGAATTCCTGCGACTGTTGCCGCAACTATTTTCACAACCTGATTGATCGAGCATAAATGAATCCCTGGAACAAATTAGGCGTTGCTGAAATCCCTAACGGTGGTGGAACGCTGACCCTGTCGCAGCGCGACCAAGAGTTTTCCATTCGTCTTTCAGGTGTTCGTGGCGAGCTGATGAATAGCCGCGTACACAATTCTGAAGAGGCCCTCGCTGAACTTGGCTGCGCTCATCTCACTGCTTCAACTAATGCTCAGGTACTTGTTGGCGGCTTAGGGATGGGGTTCACTCTGACCGCAGCGTTGCAGGCACTCCCGGACAGTGCCCAAGTCACCGTGGCGGAACTTATCCCTGAAGTGGTGGAATGGAACCACGGGGCACTGGGTGAATGTGCGAACAATCCACTGAAGGACCAACGAACACGCGTTCACCAGGGCGATGTTGCTGAGTGTCTGGTAGCTACCAGTTCCAGTTTCGATGCTATTTTGCTAGATGTTGATAATGGCCCCGAGGGCATAACTCAGCGAGATAATAACTGGCTCTATTCGGCGCAGGGACTGGATAGTATTTTCAAAACACTCCGTCCCGAAGGAATGCTGGCAATATGGTCAGCTGGGTTTGACCCTATGTTTGTTATTCGCTTGAAAAAAGCGCACTACAATGTCACCACCAAAACCGTGCGAGCACGCCCCGGCAAGGGTAGTCGTCACACTATATTTCTCGCGCAAAAACCCTGGCGATAAATCGCGATACAGCCAATGATCTCATTGTGTAAACAGTGGCATCATGTTAGTTTTTGCCCCCAATTATAAGCCTATTAGAAGGCCGGAGCATGCAGTGTCGTTACAGCTAGAAAACGTATCACTAACCGTCAACGGCCAGCCACATATTCATCCAAGTCATTTAAATCTGGCCGCGGGGTCAATGAATGTATTGTTAGGACCAACCCTCTCTGGAAAGACATCACTGATGCGATTGATGGCGGGGCTGGATGTACCATCGACCGGTAAAATACTGTGGCGAGGTGACGATGTTACCGGGGTGAAGGTTCAAAAACGCGATATTGCCATGGTCTATCAGCAGTTCATCAACTACCCATCGATGACCGTATTTGAAAACATAGCGTCGCCGCTGCGTCTGCGAAAGAAACCCGAGTCTGAGATCATCACTGCAGTCAAAAAAACGGCTGACTTACTGAAGCTCGGCGCATTTTTACAAAAAAAACCCCTTGAATTGTCCGGTGGCCAGCAACAGCGCTGCGCCCTTGCCCGCGCCTTGGTCAAACAATCTGGCCTGGTTTTACTCGACGAACCGCTGGCAAATCTAGATTATAAATTACGTGAAGAATTGCGCACAGAAATTCCAAAAATGTTTGCTGATTCCGGTGCTGTTTTTGTCTATGCAACAACCGAGCCTGAAGAAGCCCTGCTATTAGGCGGAAACACCGTCACCCTCTGGCAGGGTGGTATCACCCAATTTGATACCAGCACCCGTGTTTACCACCGCCCTAAAAATCTTGTCACCGCTAATGTATTTTCCTCCCCTCCAATGAATTTTTTGGATGCCGAGAAGGAGGGCTTATTGATTAGTTTAGGTGAAAATAGTTATAACCCTCTCGACCCTGGCCATATCAAACTTGCCGCGGGAGTCTATCGAGTTGGGTTTCGCCCTAATCATCTAATGTTGGAGCCGAAAAACTCTGATTCCTTACGCTTTAGTACAATACTTAAATCAACAGAAATCACTGGCTCTGAAACCTTCCTTCACCTGCAACATCAGCAACAGCATTGGGTGAGTTTGCTGCATGGCATTCACAACTTGACCCCTGGCGTCTCGATTGATGTATTTGTCGATCCAGCGCACTTGTATTTTTTTGATGCCATGGGTCAGACAGCAGCACTAGCACCTTATACACAATCGTTGAAGAGCATTTAACCGTGGCAAAAATTACACTTTCAAATCTGGCTCATAGTTACACAACCAACCCGGTTTCAGATCAAGACTTTGCTTTAAAGACACTTAATCATGAATGGGATGATGGGGCTGCTTATGCATTACTGGGTCCATCGGGTTGTGGGAAGTCAACGCTACTTAATATCATTTCGGGTTTGTTAACGCCGTCTCAGGGTCGCATCTTATTCGATGATCAGGACGTTACCAACTACGACACCGCGACAAGAAATATCGCTCAAGTTTTTCAATTTCCTGTTGTCTACGACACCATGACAGTCGCGGAAAACCTGTCTTTTCCGCTTAAAAATCGCAAACTTCCCGCTGACTATGTCAACCAACGGGTCAGAGACATCGCTGAGATGATTGGTATAGAATCCTTACTCAACCATAGGGCTCGAGGACTCACCGCCGACACTCAGCAAAAAATCAGTCTTGGCCGCGGTATGGTCCGAGAAGACGTCAATGCCATTCTTTTTGATGAGCCTCTCACCGTCATTGATCCACACATGAAATGGCAGCTTCGCTCTCAGCTTAAAGCACTACATAGTCAGCTGGGGCATACGATGATTTACGTTACTCATGACCAAACTGAAGCACTGACTTTTGCCGACAAGGTTGTAGTGATGTCAGACGGTGAAGTTGTACAAATTGGTACACCCCAAGAGTTATTTGAGAAGCCAGCACACACTTTTGTTGGCTATTTCATTGGCTCACCCGGAATGAATATTCTACCCGCCGACATTTTTGGCAATACAGCTATAATCTGCGGGCAGAAGTTGCCGCTGGACGCATCGTATAGGGCATTGAACGGAGAGCTAGCGCTGGGAATAAGACCAGAATTCATTACCCTGACCAACAACCCCGATGACCTCCCAGTCACAGTGCTCAGTATCGAAGATATAGGACGCCACAAGATAATAAGAACTGACTTCTATGGCAATGAACTCAATATTGTCAGCACTCAAGATCACGACATTCAAGAGGACATGAAGTTTGTTGCTTTTGACCGCAAACGAATAAATATTTATGAAAATGACTGGCTGGTAACACCATGAAAAAAACGGTTAATCAAAAAGCTTGGTTCATGGTGTTACCCGTATTGCTTCTGGTCGCTTTTTCGGCGGTCATTCCGCTGATGACGGTTGTTAATTATTCAGTACAGGACACCTTTGGCAATAACGAATTTTTCTGGGTCGGCCTTGAGTGGTTCGAAGAGATCATTCAGTCGGAACGAATGCACGATGCACTGATCCGACAAGTATTGTTTAGTTCAATTATCCTTATTATAGAAATTCCACTGGGCATTTTTATCGCTTTACATATGCCCAAGAAGAACAGTCTGTGGACCTCTCTCTGTTTAGTTTTAATCGCCCTGCCTCTGTTGATACCGTGGAATGTGGTGGGTACTATCTGGCAAATTTTTAGCCGTATCGATATCGGCTTACTCGGCTATTCCCTTGACGCCATCGGTGTTGATTACAACTACACCCAGAATGCAGTGGACGCGTGGATTACTATTATTATCATGGACGTGTGGCACTGGACGTCGTTAGTCGTTCTTCTCTGTTACGCGGGCTTACAGTCGATTCCTGATGCTTACTATCAGGCCGCTAAAATAGACCAGGCGAGTCGCTGGAATACCTTTCGCTATATTGAACTACCAAAAATGAAGGGAGTTTTATTGATCGCTATCTTACTGCGTTTTATGGATAGCTTTATGATTTATACCGAGCCATTTGTGGTAACCGGGGGTGGACCCGGAAATGCCACCACATTCCTGTCGATAGATTTGGTAAAAATGGCTATTGGACAGTTTGATTTAGGACCCGCTGCTGCATTTTCACTGATTTATTTCTTGGTGATTCTACTCATTTCTTGGGTGTTTTATACAGCAATGATTCATACTGATGAAGAGAACCAGTCATGAGAATAAGTCGGTCTAATTGGATAATGATCCTCTATATTCTTTTTTTGATGCTGCCAATCTACTGGTTGGTCAACATGAGCCTGAAATCCAACCAAGAAATATTGGACGGATTTTCTCTATGGCCACAGGCCATCACTTTCGACAATTACATGACCATTTTTACTGATTCAAGTTGGTACATGGGTTACCTAAACAGTATTATTTATGTCGTTATCAACACGTTAATTTCATTAACCGTCGCGCTGCCTGCCGCTTATGCTTTTAGCCGTTATCGCTTTATGGGCGACAAACACCTGTTCTTTTGGCTACTCTCCAATCGCATGGCACCGCCAGCTGTCTTCGCGCTACCCTTTTTTCAGCTTTACTCCAGCGTCGGCCTATTTGATACACACATTGCGGTGGCGCTTGCGCACACCCTGTTCAATGTACCGCTGGCCGTGTGGATATTGGAAGGCTTTATGCGGGGAGTTCCTAAGGAAATTGACGAGACAGCCTATATTGATGGCTACGGGTTTTTTCGCTTCTTCGGCAAAATATTTGTACCCCTCATCGCTTCAGGTATCGGTGTGACCGCCTTTTTTTGCTTTATGTTTTCTTGGGTTGAATTACTACTCAGCCGCACGTTAACTGCCGTCAACGCAAAATCAATTGCCGCGACAATGACTCGCACCGTATCTGCGTCAGGCGTCGATTGGGGCGTACTCGCTGCAGCGGGCGTGTTAACGATAATTCCGGGGGCGCTGGTTATTTATTTCGTCCGCAACCATATAGCCAAAGGCTTTGCCTTAGGTCGAGTATAGACATATGACAGTGAAGAGCTAGGGTCAATTTATGGATTTATCGTGGATGGGATGGACGACACCGACGGCACTTTTTTTTGCTTTCATCGGCGCCGCACTGTTAGTTATGATAGCGTGGGGGATTATTGCACCGCAAGCGCCTCGCGTCGGGCTTTTAAGAATCGAAACAACCCCCGGCGACCGGCTTTTTATCAGCCTGTTAGGGTCAGCCTTTATCTGCCTATTCTGGCTGGCGTTGTTTGGAGCTCCGCTTTGGGGGGCATTAGCATGTTGTCTGGTATACGCTGTTTGCGTGTTTCGCTGGGTCTAAAAAAAGTGTTGGAGATTAATCAATGAAGTACCTCGTAAAATTATCATTTGCTACCTGTGCATTTTTTGCCTTGCTCGCTACCGCTATAACGTCACAAGCGTTGGCCGAGACCGCAACCGCAGACGCCTGGATAGAACAATTCCAACCGTCATCACTCTCCAAAGATGAACAAAAGCGAGAGATTGATTGGTTTGTGCGGACAGCCCAGCCCTTTAGGGGTATGGAAATCCAAGTGGTTTCAGAAAATATAGCCACCCACGAATACGAATCAAAAGTACTGGCAAAAGCCTTTAGTGAACTCACCGGTATCAAAGTCACTCACGACCTCATCAACGAGGGTGACGTAATAGAAAAGCTACAGACTCAGATGCAATCCGGTGAAAATATCTACGACGCTTATATCAATGATTCAGATCTCATCGGCACTCACTGGCGTTACCAGCAAGTCCGCAACCTTTCAGACTGGATGGCCGGTGAAGGCAAAGATGTCACCAATCCGGACTTGGATCTCGACGATTTTATTGGTACATCTTTCACCACTGGACCTGACAATAAGTTGTATCAACTGCCTGACCAGCAGTTTGCAAATTTATATTGGTTTCGCCATGACTGGTTTACTGATAGCAACAATATGGCCGATTTTAAAGCAAAATATGGCTATGAACTGGGCGTACCCGTTAATTGGTCAGCCTACGAAGATATAGCCGAGTTCTTTACCGGCCGAGAAATTGACGGTGTAAAGGTTTACGGTCACATGGACTATGGGAAAAAAGATCCATCTCTGGGATGGCGCTTTACCGACGCGTGGATGTCTATGGCGGGGATGGGAGATAAAGGCGAACCCAACGGACTTCCCGTTGACGAATGGGGCATACGAGTCAATGAAAATTCACAACCGACGGCATCCTGTGTTGCACGTGGTGGCGCCACTAATAGTCCCGCCGCCGTTTACGCCCTAGAAAAATATGTCGAGTGGCTAAAAAAATACGCACCACCCGCCGCAGCAGGCATGGACTTTTCGGAGTCTGGTCCGGTACCTGCTCAAGGTAAAATTGCCCAACAAATTTTTTGGTACACCACCTTTACCCCGGACATGGTCAAAGAGGGTATTGCGGTAATGAATGATGATGGAACGCCAAAATGGCGGATGGCACCGTCACCGCATGGCGTCTATTGGCAGGAGGGAACAAAAATTGGTTATCAAGATGCTGGCTCTTGGACACTGATGAAGTCAACGCCCGTTGATCGCGCCAAAGCGGCTTGGCTGTATGCTCAATTTGTCGTATCAAAAACAGTGGACGTAAAAAAATCCCATATTGGACTGACATTCATCCGTGATAGCTCGATTAATCACCTATCGTTTACCGAGCGTGCCGCTGAATTGGGTGGTTTGATCGAATTCTATCGATCTCCCGCACGCGTGCGCTGGTCACCTACCGGAACTAATATTCCCGACTACCCTAAACTCGCACAACTGTGGTGGCAAAATATTGGCGACGCCTCTTCCGGTGAAAAAACGGCACAGGAATCATTGGACGCACTCTGTCTATCTCAGGAAAAACTTCTCAAACGATTACAGCGTGCCGGTGTGCAAGGTCAGTATGGGCCGCTTTTAAATGAAGAAAAAGGCGCTGAATACTGGTTTAAACAGGACGGTGCACCTAAGGCTAAAATCACTAATCAAAAGCCGGCACCCGTTACCATCAGTTATGAAGAACTGTTAAAGTCCTGGCAGTAGCTCTATGTCAGTCAACCTCAGAGTCAAAGAATAGAGGGCTGTTACAATGAATAGCATTAAGTATTGGGTTTTGGTGTCAGGCTTTTGCCTAGTGGCCTGTAGCCATGTACTAGCTGAATCAGCTGACTACCCTTTGAACGTCTCGCCTGTGGCGATCACACCGTCCAGCGCAACACTCACGGTTGAAGAGATCTCTTCCAAATGGTCTCGAAGCTGCGCGCTATGTCACGCCAGTGGTGTTGGCGGTGCTCCGAGAATAGGTGTACGCACCGATTGGGCTCCGCGCCTTGCAAAGGGCAAGGCTGTGCTCATGGATCACGTCATCAATGGCTTTAACGATATGCCACCACTCGGCTATTGTATGTCATGTGATCGCAGAGACTTTTCAGCGCTGATTGATTTTATGTCGAGAGAACTACCATGAAAAAAGTGTCACGCCGTCAATTTTTAGCGACAAGTGCGGTCGCCGCGATGTATGGCTATAGCGGCTATGCCCTCGCTAACAATGGAAAGACTCGGACAGAGCCGAGCTCGTCACTTCCCTGGAGCAATTGGTCTGGCAATGTGGTCGGCTATCCCCAAGGCAGAATTTCTCCTAACTCTGATGACGAACTAGCAAGGTACTTAAAATCTACTAGCGGGTCGATTCGCCCGGTAGGATCTGGGCACTCATTTGCACCGCTGGTGCCAACTACCGGTAATATTATCGTTGCTGATCAGTTTAATGGGTTGATACGTCACGACTCAGAAAAAATGACCGCAACATTCGGTGCGGGCACCAGGCTTTCCGACATGGGAGCCGCTCTCCAGCAAGTTGGACAGGCATTTTTCAACCTACCTGATATTGACCGTCAAACATTAGCCGGAGCTACAGCCACAGCGACTCACGGAACCGGAATAAACTTTCAATGTTTGTCAGGTTACATTACTCATGTACGTCTTATTAGCCCACAGGGAGAGCAGATAGACATCGATGAAACATCTGACCCTGCCCTCTTTAATGCCGCGCGTGTAAGCTTAGGCGCACTGGGCGTCATCACACAAATTACCCTGCAAAACCGATCACCTTATCGACTCAAACAGAGAAGCTGGGTTGAAAATACGAATGATGTTCTGGATAATTTTGACCAGCATGCGGCGAGCCATCGGCACTTCGAAATTTTACCACTGACACATTCCGACTATTCGTTTGTTGTTTCAACTGACGAAACCGATGAGCCAATCAACAACCCCCCTCCTTCACTCGAGGAAGAGGCCGCAATGGGAGCAGCCATGCGCAGCTGGATGGAAATCCCTCCCGAAGACAGACCGCCATTAATCAATGGATTAGCTGAGCAAATACAGCCCAGTGAAAAAATTGATGAGTCCTATAAGGTGTTAACCAATATTCGCAACAACCGTTTTAACGAAATGGAATACGCCGTTCCCTTAGAAGCCGGGGCTGATTGTTTGCGCGAAATTCTAAATACCATTCGCGACAAAAAAATAGATGTTGTGTTCCCATTAGAGTATCGCTATGTATCTCGCGACGACACCTTGCTAAGCATGAGTTCTGGACATGAAGACCACGCAGCCATATCAGTACACCGAGTTGCGTCGGAAGACTATCGTCCATACTTTGATCTTATCGAACCCATTTTCTGGAAATATGGGGGCCGTCCGCACTGGGGTAAAATACACACCCTGGGTGCACCGGAACTCGCTAAATTATACCCACGCTTTAACGATTTCAAATCCATTCGCAAACAGCTTGATCCTCGCGGACGAATGCTAAACGACCATCTGCGAACACTTTTTGGGGAATCCTGATGAGACGACGATCAGTTATTTTTAGCGGACTGGGGTTAACACTGGTCGCCGCCTTAGGCGCACTATTTTGGCGCCCAAAAGATCTTGGCGAGAACCATGACAACTATTTTTCCGCGCTGAATAGTTTACTGAAAGAAAAAGGTCCAGGTCGGCCCGTTATGATGATTGATATTGATCGCATGAATCATAATATCGATCAAATAAGCAATTCCGTCGGGCCTGAAAAAACTTATAGAATTGTCGTGAAGTCGCTGCCTTCGATGGACTTGTTAAAACACATCATGAAGCGCGCAAATACCAACGCTCTTATGGTTTTTCATCAGCCATTCCTGAACGCAATTGTTGATGCTTTTCCTGAAGCAGATATATTAATGGGAAAGCCAATGCCCATTACCGCCGTGGCAACATTTTACAACACGCTAACTCGTTCGGCGGCCGCTGCCAGTCAACAAATCCAGTGGCTTATCGACACCCCAGAACGATTGATTCAATACCAACAGCTAGCCAATAAACTTGGCGTAACCATGCGTATCAACTGTGAACTGGACGTCGGCTTACATCGCGGAGGATTGTCGACAGCGCAATCACTCGACCCTGTACTGAATATTATTGATGGTGACCCAGAACACTTAAACTTCTCTGGATTTATGGGTTATGAACCCCACTTAACCGGCCTCAAGGCCAAACTGGAAAGCCCCTCAGTGCAATCAGTACTGTCTATTTATCAGGCATTCATCAATCAAGCCAAAGCACGGGGTGTGGATACAGAAAAACTGACGCTCAATGGTGCCGGCAGCCACACTCTGGGCATCTATGAAAACGACAATCTCATGAATGATCTGTCAGCGGGATCGGGGATTGTAAAACCGATGGACTTTGACACCTTTTATATGAAAGGAAACTATCCTGCCCTGTTCATTGCTACACCCATACTGAAACGCTATGACGAGCTAAAACTTCCCGGAGATCCTGCAATTGCGAAACTACTGCCATTGTGGAATCCAAATATGCAACGCTTGTACTATATTTATGGCGGTTATTGGAAAGCAAAAATTGTATCGCCAGCTGGCGTTGCGGACCCCATTTATCAAAGCACTAATCAAAGCCCTATAACTACATCCAACTCAGTCGACCTACAGATTGACGACTATATATTCTTGCGGCCAACCCAAAGCGAACATGTGATGTTGCAGTTTGGGGACATACTGGTTGTAAAGGGTGATGAGATCATCGATAACTGGCCTGTTTTTCATCAAACTGGATAATCCATGGGTGGTGACAAAAGATCGAACACGACTAACGACTGGGAAAAACTTTATAACTTGTGTTCTGTTGTCGACGATCAAGCCGGAGAGAAGGCTGCCCGAAGGTCCGTCACCTATGGAACAGTGATGCCGCTCCGCTGATGAGTCAGATAATCATTATCACACCGGATTGCCATAGCTAACCCAGCAATATTGACTATGGCATCTCTGAAAAATAACTAGAATTTGATACACTATTCTCCCCATTTGTTATCAGCGGAATGTCATGATTGACCCTTACGAACATAGCAACTCCTTCATCACTGCCAACGGCATCCAGTTCCATTACGCTTTAGACGGTGATGCCAGTAAACCGTCACTGGCACTGGTTAACATGGCCAGTGCCAATCTCACTAACTGGGAGCACTCCCTACCCTTTTTACTCACACACTTTCAGATACTGCGATTTGATATACGCGGCACGGGTAAAAGCGGCTGGGGCGGCGATGACGAGTTTACATTCTCACAATACGCCGATGATCTTGTCGCCATAATGGACGCCCTTCAAATACCTAAAGCTTTTGTCTTAGGTGTTGCCTATGGCGCCAGAACAGTTGCCCAGTTTGGCATTCGCCACCCCGATCGATTAACCGCACTGGCCTTGTTTGATGTCGCCTTAACACCGCCCGTTGAGCAGACCGGGCAACGCGAACTCGGCCAACAAGCACGTCAACTGTTAACAGCAGCTGGGGAACCAGAATACCCTACCCGAAAATCCTGGCGCTTTTATGAAAACCGCGACGCTGCGCTAAGTGCCCATACGGCTCACCAAAAGGAACCCGACACCAGCAACTCACTCAGCCACCTCCGAGTCCCTGTGCTGGTTGCATGCGGACGACAAGATCTTAATCTTCAAGAGGCGCAACGTATTGCCAAGGCAATCCCGGGAAGCGAATTTAAAATCATGGAAATGACAGGTCACGGATCGCCGTTATTCCGGCCGGCCTATTTTGCACAATTCGTCACAGAATTTTATCAAAGGAACGTCAACGAATAATTAGCGTCAGACGAAAAATTTTATATCAGCGGTATCATTATTTTTTCATCATTTTCGTTACAGTTATTTATTTTTGCAGACTGTATCGCCAATTCGTTATTAAACAGGACTGTCAGGAACCTGTTCACCACTGCGGAGTTTCGAGTGTACTTCCGCCAGCCGCTCTTTGCTGACATCGAGCTTTGTGGACATCCACCAAGGGACGACATACAGAAGGGCCAACACGGGCCCCATAACAATTCCAATGCCGAGTAACGCGGTATCAGGTGCATCACCTGGCGCTACCCCTGCCTCTAAGCCGATAATGTCTAAAAGCGGGCCCGCCACCATATAACCGAAGCCCATCACAAATTTTGTTGCAAATGCAGCGGCTGCAAAAAAAACACCCTCTTGTCGTCGTCCCGTTTTCAGTTCATGTTCGTCAGCAATATCAGCCATAATTGAATGAATATTGACCGTGCGGATAATTGTCAAACCAGTGAACAGCATCATATTGATGAAGATAAAGACAAACAGCAAAGTGGAACCATTTTCCGGTAACAAGTCCAATAACCTAGCTGGGTAAAGCCATAGTGTATTAAAAAATAAACCGATAACTGAGAACTTCAAGAGCGTTTGCTTTTGCCAACGTTGAGCAATAAAACTCATGCCCGGGAAGAAAATAGTCACCGCGGCAATAGATGCCAATGCCAGAACTGATATTTGCAGGACGGTCAGTTCCCAAAAATAAGTATAGGCAATCATGTTCAACGCACCCATGACCCCCATCATCGCGCCCATCGCTAAATCCAGAAATATAATCCGTTTGAAATTTTCGTTACCGAGAGTGGCCAAGGTATCGCGTATCATCCCAGAAAAGCCTTTCGATGGTTTGTTGCGACTAGCCACTTCTTTTAATCGCGGAATGAACTGTCGGGTTCCTACTATACAAATAGTAGCAACTAGGATGACGGCAAAAAATGAAACCCATCCATAATAATAATAATTTTCAATAACAAATCTGCCATCTACGCCACCTGAATCTTTGAACAGTAGTGGCAAGGTGATTGCCGGCAACAACACGCCAATTGTCCAACCAAGGTTGGTTCGAAAATTAACGATAGAGGTACGCTCGTGGTAATCGTCAGAGATTTCTGCACCCATTGCAGTGTGAGGGATTATAAAAACAGTCAGGAAAGTGCGGACGGCAATAACTGATGCCAATAGCCAAAAAAACAGCGGCCATTGTGTATCACGCACAGCGTCTAATGGAGAAAACAGCATAATAAAAGAAAGGGCCAAAGGCAGGGTTCCTGCCACCATCATAGGATGGCGCCGTCCCCATCGGGATTTCAAACGGTCAGACCAAGCGCCAATCATTGGGTCCGACACAGCATCCCACATCACTGAAATAAAGATTGCCAGCCCGGTGAGTGAACCTGAGAGGCCGAGTACTTGCTTATAAAAAAGTAATACGAAAATCGCAAATGCCGCATCCTTGATGGAATAGGTCATCGTACCTATACCATAGGAAAATTTTGCCCCAAAACTAATTTCCTTCATCGTCAATACCGCATCACTTTTACTGTTATCCCAGGCTTTATCATGGCATTAACAAGCGCTTTATTTCATTACCGTTTAGACACGGTGCTTTTATCGAGATTGACGAAGAGCCAATGACGCCTGTACTTCATTGAGCTTTTCTCGACTCACGTTAAGTCTTGCTGCCATCCACCAAGGGATCAGTAAAAAAGCCGTCATAATCGGACCGATAACCATACCAATACCAAATAATGCAGATTCCGATGCCTCTCCAGGAGCTACTCCCGGCTCAAGGCCAACAAAATCCAATAAAGGACCCGCCACCATGTAGCCAAAACCCATCACAAATTTTAACGCAAAGGTGGATGCAGAAAAGAATACACCCTCCTGCCGGCGGCCAGTCTGTAATTCATTTTCATCAGCAATATCGGCCATAATTGAATGCAGATTAACCGTGCGTACAATGGTAAGACCCGTACCTACTAACGATTGGAAAAACACCAAAGCAAACAAAATAGACGTGCCGTTCTCTGGCAAAAAACCCAACAGTCTTCCGGGCACAAACCAGGCAGTATTGATGAATAAACCCGCTACAGCAAAGGTCAACAACTGCTGTTTCTGCCAACGCCTACCTAGCCAACTCATCGAAGGGAAAACAACAACTACAGCAACCAGAGAAGATACCATTAGTATTGATATTTCAGCCGTCGTTAGCTCCCAAAAATAAGTCCAGATGATCATATTCAAGGCACCTTGAATACCCATTGTGGCACCCACCGCTACCTCAAAAATCATTATCCTTCGAAAATTTATATTTTTTAAGGTCCCTAGAGTATCGCTAATCATCCCCATAAATCCTGGAGATACAGTATTGCGCGTTGCTACTTCCATTAAACGCGGTATAAATTGCCGAGTGCCAAAAACACAGATACCCGCAGTTATAACGACAACACAAAAAGAAATCCAGCCGTAAAAATGATAATTTTCAATGACAAAGCGCCCGTCCTCGCCATCAACTGAAACGAATAGAAAGGCCAGACAAATTGCCGGAAGACTCACCCCCGCTATCCAACCTAGATTGGTGCGAATATTAACGATGGCGGTTCGCTCGTGGTAGTCACTGGTAATTTCAGCGCCCATCGCATTCTGCGGAATATAAAAAACAGTTAGAAAAGTTCTCACCATCAATACCGATAGCAGTAACCAAACAAATAGCTGAATCTGGGAATCTAATACCGAAGCAACGGGGTGGAATAACATAACAAATGATAAGCCGAGGGGAATAGCCCCTGCCAGCATCATTGGATGCCGCCTACCCCAGCGGGTTTTTAACCGATCAGACCAGGCCCCAATCATCGGGTCCGAGACGGCATCCCAGACAACTGAAATAAAGATGGCTAATCCTGTCAGTGACCCTGAAAGGCCTAATACCTGAGTATAAAAAAACAGCACAAAAGCGCTGAAAGCTGCATCTTTGACGGCGTAGGGCACACTGCCCATACCGTAAGCAAGCTTTGCTCCAACGCCTATTTTACTCATGAAGCGCACCAACGTGCATAGCGAGGCTTAGGTCAATCATTATTAGTTATCCATTGTCTTATTATTTTAGTTCAAACTTCCGGTTTGAATCGATGGTCTATGGTTAGCCTGTGAAATAACATCAGGGCAAGGCGACTTTTGGCTAATCGAGAAATTTAGACGCCGGCTTTCTTAAGGCTGCAGCCATCGTCATTGTTATACCACTTATTCAACCCCTAAGACCAGCATGTCACAAATCATACGATTGCGAAAAAAATTTCCCGCTTGGCAACGGCCAATAAGATCAATAGGCTGTAACCTTGGTACCTTTTCGGTGAATCACCATGAGCAACACCTAGTTGGTTCGCCTTTAACAACACGCTAGAAAAAACAGGCAATGCAGGACCGATTGCCATCGAGGATTAATATGGGAAGTATGATTCAACTGAAGAGCGGCGATGGCGCTGTTATTGATGCCTATCATGCAGAAGCGGTAGGGGAACGTATCGGTGGTTTGGCCCAGTTTTGGTAGGAGCTGTGCCAATCAATGGGAGCATAGCAGCCCGGCCTGTCAGTAAAGACACCACTGACAAAAGCATCAGTGAGTCAGCGGGCATTATCGTACTGGCTTTCTGTCGTTAGCCGTCAATGTCTTGAAGCGTATCATTGATCAACTCTGCAACCATTTGCGGATCTTCAAGTGGCATAAAGTGAGTTCGGTCCTGACGATGAATATCTCTGCCATTAGGAAAAGTAGCTGCCAGTCCTTCCCATGTCGGCGAAAATTTAAAGGTCATAACATCACGCGGTCCGTCCGGTGACATCGCGCGCAAAACAGTGACAGGAATATCAATAGTCGGTGGATATTTTAGAATGTCACCCATACTCATCGATGTCATATAAATAGAGGCTTCAAATGCTGGAGGGCAACCCAACACCAACCCCCCCTCTTCGTGATCGCTATTTTCGACCAGTCCATATTGACAATAATCACGGAACGCTTCGGCCGTAAATAATGAATAGGGCTCACGTTCAGAAAAGCGCTGGACCATATCTTCAACCGAATCAAATCGATTACGTCGTCTTGCTGTTGGATGATCTTCAGCCGCTCCGGTCCATCTTTCTTCTGGAGTTTCATAATGGTCGGGCGACATAATGACAGGGTCGATCAGCAGAAGATGACTAAACAGCTGCACATTTTTTGCCGCGGCTTGCACCATGGTATGGCCTCCCATCGAATGACCAACCCCAATGGCCTGAGTTATTTTCATCTGTTCTAACAAGCTAACCAAATCATCGCCAAAATCGCCCCATGTTTCAAAGGGTGTATTTGCACTGCGGCCATGACCTCGCTGGTCAACCGCAATAACATAACAATCGTCTAGTTGCGCTATCACTTGATCCCAGCAACGAGCATGAAAACCGGTGGCGTGTGCAAAGACTACCGTCGGTCTTTGATCTCGAAGCTGGCTGTTCCATTCAAACACTGATAACTCAGTACCATTAACGGCATATCGTGATAGTTCAGGCATATTCATCATTTTGGAGTTTCTTTGCTGGGCTAAATTGCGCCGTATAATGCCATTTTTTTCAATAACATTACTAGCGAAGAGGGCAATAATTTTATCCGATCGTCCTTTGCATGCGACGCATCTTCCACAAACCTTATCACTGCATTATGATAACGATCGTTGAAATTCCGACTGATAATAAAGGATTGCTAATGTTGATGATTGAAAAACGACTCATAGCTGCTATTGTATTCCTCTCGATCATCGGGTGTACTCCGACTGCTCAGCAAAGCTCAATAACAGCCTTCGATGCTAACAAGCCTGAAACGACATCGAATACCTCCCCACAAAAACCCGAACGCTTGTTCCTGCAGCAGATATCTGATGTCAGTGTGATCATAAAATGGCGAGGCGAAGCAATGCAGGCCTGTCTAGCAACGGGGGCCGAACCACTAACAGAAAAAACAACCTGTGTTACCGCAAAAGAGACGACTGGTCGTCACAAAGAGGCACTCTTTGAGCAGCTGACGGCTGATACAGCGTATGTTTATTCGGTCGGCGAGTATTCAGCCCCATCGCTACGTTTTCGGACAGCGCCGCCAACGGGTAGCCCGCCAAAAGACGGCAATGTCCACGTATGGATCATCGGTGATTCCGGTACAGCAACTGAGCAATATCCACTGGGAAATTACACCCATCCCGGCGAAGCAAAAATGGTTTTGGATGGCTTTCTGAAGTACAACGCTGAGTCAAATCCGCTCCTCAAAAACGAAGCCGTTGATGTATTTTTGCTACTCGGGGACAACGCCTATATCGATGGTACGGACAAAGAATGGCAAGGCGCTGTTTTTGATTTGTATACCGAGATATTAACTCAGTCCGCCGTTTGGCCGACCATTGGCAACCACGAAATGGGCTCAGGAGAGTTAAATCCCACCGGCACCCGAATCGTTCATTACCCTGGTGCCAGTCTTACGGCAAACCCTAATAATTATATGTCGCGAGAGAATCTCACACCGAGGCGAATTCCCTATCTGGATATTTTCACACTGCCAACCGACGGCAATGTTGGTGGCGTAGCTAGTGGTACAGAACAGTATTATTCTTTTGATTACGGCAACGTTCATTTTGTTAGCCTTGACTCGCAGCTGTCCGCACGAGACAAAATTCAAAGGGATGCCATGCGTGGCTGGTTAATCGCAGACCTCAGCAGTAACCAGTTGGACTGGACCGTCGTCATCTTCCATCATCCACCCTATACCAAAGGCAGCCATGACTCTGATGAAAAGCCCTCTTCATATTTTGGCATAGACACCCCCATTATTGATATGCGAAAAGAATTTACGCCGGTTTTTGAGGACTATGGTGTCGATTTGGTGTACGGCGGCCATAGTCACTCCTATGAACGCTCTTACTATTTAAACGGACATCGAGGCGATGCAAATTCTTTTGATACTAAAATTCACAGTGAATTGAACAGCGACGGTAAATCGGCGACTGGCTATGGCGGCGAAAGTTACTTCCAAGTAAGCCCCGGCAGCCAAAAAGATGACAAAGTTGTTTATACCGTGGCGGGTAGCTCCGGAAAAGTAAGCCTCAAAAAAGGTAAACTTGACCATCCGGCGCACACTGTTCAGCAACATGATCCCGAGCGCCGCCGTGGCCTAGCGGAACTCGGGTCAGTCGTTCTCGATGCTAGCAGCACCGAACTCACTGCGCGATTTATTAATGAAAAAGGGGAAGTCCGCGATACTGTTGTCATCCGTCGATAAGAGTATCGCGATCGACGACGACTGCCGTTTAATCGCCGACTGGTCAGCCAATGAGTCAACCAAACATT
>TARA_B110000902_G_scaffold141304_1_pt1 | contig 78598 bp, 53 predicted proteins | sample TARA_B110000902 | Tara Oceans TARA_B110000902 (sample SAMEA4398009) | marine metagenome | biome: Polar Biome; feature: [SRF] surface water layer (ENVO:00010504); material: water (ENVO:00002006), including particulate matter (ENVO:01000060) such as... | depth 5 m | reverse complement strand
GACTTTTTAGGAAAAGAAAATTAACTGTCTCAGCACTGCCAGAAATAGCCTAAAAAGAGTATATTTAAAACTGTGTAATACACTAGGTGAAAAAACAAAAAAACCCTCAACTATTGCTAGTAAAGGGTTTTAGAAGTGGTCCCACCAGGGCTCGAACCTGGGACCCTCTGATTATGAGTCAGATGCTCTAACCAACTGAGCTATAGGACCGGTTATAAAAATCTGATCAGCAAAACCACTCAGAGCGTGCAAATATAGCATTCGCCTGTCAAACATCAATAAGCAATGTGAAATTATTTTAGAAAGAACTGGATTGACATCCCAACGGCGACAATTACCAGCAGCATACTAAAAAGATTTCTTAGCATTTTCCCAGAAAAGAAGCGCTGTAAATACCCTCCGAAAAGAGTCCCTATAACAGTCATCAGAGTAATCAGTAAAAGGATGTGCCAATCAATACTTCCTTCAGCTTCGATGCTGTCCCCCAGGAAATCTCCTAGCAGCGCAACAGCGGACTGAATCGAAATAATGAACATTGAAGTTCCAACGGCCTTTTTCATATCCAAGCCCATCCGCAAAAGAATTGGAACGATAATAAATCCACCACCAGCTCCGATGAAGCCACTAAGAACTCCAGTTAAAATCCCGAAGGCAATCACAACGTACCCAGTAGTTTGTCCCGGTGAGGCTTTTCGAGTTGAAAACATCGTTCGAAAACCTGTAAATAGCATTACGACGATTAATAAAATCGTGATGAAAAAGTCACGAGAAAGATCAAAGTCGCCCAATGAAAATGTAATTGGGAACATTGCCATTACATAACGACGGATTAAAAATGCCGTGATCATACTCGGAATAACAAACATTACACCTCCACGAAAATCAATTTGATTTTTTTTTATGCGAGTCGAAACTCCAACTGAAGCCGCAACGGCAACCACAAAAAGGGAATACGTTGTTGCTAAGAAAATACTCGTGCCAAAGAAAAAATGGACCAATGGAACAGTCAAAATTGATCCTCCACCACCGACCAAACCGAGAACGATTCCAATGATTAAAGAGATTACGAGACCAATTGCGTACATAGTATAAATTACAAATTCGGATTACTGTGCAACTGTTGCACTCTTACTTCTGAATAGCAACATTGTCAAAATCCCAAAGATTGCAGACGCGAAAATTAGATGTGCCGTTTGAATAACTCCAGGCATATCAACATAAGCCAAAAGAACACCACTGATTAATTCGACAGTCAATAGTACTATAATCCAACGAATTGAAGCATACTTATACGTCTTCTCATTCTTCCAAGCAATAACCAAAAGAACAACCAAGACCAACCATGAGAAGCTTCGATGAATAAAGAAGGGCATCCCCAATTCATCAATCCACATTTCTCGGGTGTATCCCAACTTAACCAGTTCATCAATGGCCTCGCGGACTTGAGTTCCCAAAAACATTTGATAAAACGTAATAGCGAACACCAACCAAATTAGAATTTGCATCCATCTAATTTGCGGTAAATTCTTTTGCTGCGATGGACTAACCATTCGAATTACATAGAGCTGAATTGCGACAATCAAAAGGCCAAAGAACATGTGAACTGTAATGGTCCACGGAACCAAATTAGAAGCAACAACAATAGATCCGAACCAGGCTTGGAAGCCCATAAAAATGAGATTCAGAAGTGCCAAAAGTATGAGCTTTCGCTTTCTGTATTTCAAAACAATCCACGCGAAAATGAACAACATCACATTCCCTGCTAAGAATCCTGCCAAACGGTTTAGATATTCAATCCACGTTTTTTTTGCGTTAAAATTCTCTTCGTGACGCAATTCAGGATCATTCAACAACCTTTCAGCCGTCTCATCCATCCCAATCGTTTGGAGCAATTTTGAGAACTTCTCGAGTTTCTGTGCTCTTCTTTCTCCAAAAACTTCTTTGTAATTTTCTGGGAGCTGACTTTCAACTGTTGGCGGGATCCAAGTTCCAAAGCACTTCGGCCAATCCGGACATCCCATTCCGCTTCCCGTAATTCGCACCAAACTTCCAGCAACAAAAATCATGTAGATCAATACTACCGCTATCCAATTGAAACGAATAAACCACTTCGAAAAAGTCATGCTGTAAAGTTAAGCAATCGTTCTAGAATCTCATTCAAATTTTAGATTTTAGATACTTTTTGATCGTTAAATTTCATTATTCTTCGAACTAGCGAATCTCAACGTGCCTTGTTTACGTTATCTCAGCTTTAACCACAAAGTCGCTATTTGATTGGTATCAAATAACCTTTCGACACCGGCTGACCCTTGGGTCAGCAAATCCCTGTGGCCTCAAAACTATGATTTTCCTTTGTGCCCTTGTGGTTAAAAAAATACCAAGCAAAATTCAAACAAACACAAGAACCCAAACTCACCCAAGTCACAACCAATAAATCGTACCTTTACGGCAACAAAATTCAAGATTTGAAAATAACAATAATCGGTTGCGGGTGGCTTGGAATTCAAGTTGGAGAATACCTTTCTAAACAGGGACATTCCACTTACGGATCTTATCGATCTGAATCACAAAAAGAGAAAATTTCAAAAACATCAATCAATGGATTTAAACTTGATTTAAACTCTAAATCGCAAATTTCAACCGATATTCTTGATCACACAGATCTTTTGATTTTACCCCTCCCTCCTATCAAAGTGGAAGATGCAAATTATTACGCAACTGTTCTGGGTAATTGCGTACAACAATTCCCTATAACAACCAATGTCATTTTCACGAGCTCCATTGGAGTTTACCCTTCGAAAGAAGGTGTTTTTACAGAAGCATATTCGTTCGAAGATGACGAAAATTCCGTTGTTCGGAATGCTGAACTAAAACTTCAAAAACACCTTGAAAACCGACTCACAATTTTAAGATTGGGAGGGTTAATTGGACCAAGTCGCCATCCAATAAAATCAATGCAAGGAAAATCGATTTCAAATGATGGAAAAGCAACAGTCAATTTGATTCATAGTGAGGATGTTTATCATGCAATAAATTCTATTTTAATCAAAAATGACTTTGGAAAATGCTACAATTTAGTGTTCCCTTTGGAATTAAATAAAAATATTTACTATCCATCAATGGTAGAAAAATACAATTTACTTCAAATTATTTTCGGAACAGAAAAATCAGTGAACCGTAGAGTTGACGGGCAGTTAATTTGTGAAAATGGTGACTTCAACTACGTGAAAAATCCAATAAACTTCAACGAGCAACTCTTTTGAGTTTCATACGTTTCCAAGAATAGGACGATTTATTATCTTTTTGGTATAACATTTGCCCTATTTTTACGTCTAAAGACTACGGATTTAAGAACTACAATGAAATTTAAATACCTATTCATTTTATTAATGTTATCATTTTCTTCAAATGTGCAAGCTTCGCATATTGTTGGAGGCGATATCTATTACAATTATTTGGGTGGAAACAATTATGAATTTCACATTAGCCTGTACCGTGATTGCCTTTCAACTGGAGCACAATACGACAACCCACTTTACCTAACTGTTTATAACAATGGAACTATGGTTCAGAATGTTGCTGTACCTTTCCCTGGAAGTATAACGCTTCCTGTTGTTTTTAACAACCCTTGTGTTACGCCACCGACGAATATTTGTACTGAACATGCCGAGTATGTCGTTGTCGTGAACCTTCCGCCAGCAGTTGGTGGTTATGATGTATCTTATCAACGCTGTTGTCGTGGACCAAACGTAACGAACTTAATAAACCCTGATGACACAGGAATTACACTAACATGTCACGTTCCTGGTTTTGACACGGGTGAATGGGAAAATAACAGTCCGAGATTCACCAACTACCCGCCACTATTACTTTGCAATAACGAAGATTTGAATTTCGATCATAGTGCAACAGATCCTGATGGAGATCAACTGGTGTATTCTCTTGTGACTCCGTTTGCTGGAGCATCATCTTTTAATCCTGCACCGAATCAAGCGCCACCGCCACCTTACAACCCAGTGAATTGGGCCGGAGGTTTTAACGCTGCCAATCCATTAGGTCCTGGAGCTTCGATTAGTATCAATCCAACTACCGGACAATTAACTGCTTCACCGAGCTTATTAGGGCTTTTTGTAGTAGGAATTCAAGTTCAAGAGATTAGAAACGGAGTTGTAATCAATCAAACGACAAGAGATTTCCTTTTCAGAGTATTCAATTGTAACCTCCAATTGGAAAGCCTTCTGCCTGAACAAGATGAATTGGCTACATTCGTTTCTTATTGCCAAGGATTAACAATCGATTTTGAAAACAACTCGTATGGAGGAACGAATTACGCTTGGGACTTTGGAGTTGTCGGATCAGCAACTGATGTTAGCACAGTATTCGAACCGTCTTTCACATACCCTGCACCAGGATCTTACACTGCAATGCTCGTTGTAAATCCAGGATGGCCTTGTACCGATACTGCATACATGAATATTTCGGTAAACAATGAATTAGAAATAACATGGCTCTCTCAAGATTCGCTTTGTCTACTTGATAATCAATTTGATTTCACTGCCATCGGCCCCGCAGGAATAACCTATGAATGGGATTTTGGACCGAATGCAGATCAGCCAACCGCAACAGGAGCCGTTATTAATGATGTTTCATTTTCGACATCTGGATTGCAATCTGTTACAATTACAGGAGTCGTTTCGCTTTGCAACGCATCTTGGACAGGTGAAGTTTTCGTAATGCCTGGCCCCGAAGCTGGAATGATCATCCTACCGAATATTGAATGCCAAGGTCTTGATATTTATTTTGACAATAGCTCCACAAATGCAACCAATTACTCATGGGACTTTGGAGATGGTGTTGGAGTATCCAGTGATTTCGATCCTTCCTATGTTTTCCCTGGACCAGGAACTTATACTGTAACATTATCAGCTTGGTCATCTCCGTCGTGTATTGATGTGATTCAAAAAACAATTACGCTCAATGAACTTCTTGTTATTGACTTTACTTCAGCTGCATCAATGTGCATTACGGACAACAGCTTTGACTTTGATGGTACTGTAAGTGGACCTGCTGGATCTCTTTATACTTGGAACTTTGGACCGAACGCTTCTCTAACAAGTTCAACTGATATCGATGTGTTTGATGTCGTATTTAACGTGCCAGGAACAATTCCTATTACTTTGACAGGAACCTTTGAAAACTGCACTGAAAGCAAGACTCAAGAAATCTATTTATTCAGTCCTCCGACGATTAATTTTGTAATAGAGCCAGGATTGCAATGCGTTCCATTTAATGCGCAATTCAATGATCTAAGTTGGTCTGAAACACCTATTTTTTACGACTGGGATTTCGGAGATGGCGGTTTTTCCACAGACCAAAACCCATCTCACGTTTACAATTTTGTTGGGAACTACCCTGTGACTTTGACGATTTATACTACTGAAGGATGCATTGACACATTGACGCTAATGGAGTCCGATATTGTTAATGTTAATCCAAACCCAGAAGCTGGGTTTGCAGTAACACCAGATTATACAGACATCTGCAATTCAGTTGTTGAATTCATTGACCAATCGGTAGGTGGTGATCGTTTTTTTTACTGGTACGATGACTCAACAATTTTCTCAAATGGAACGGAGGCAAACCCTACACACCAGTATTTGTTCGATGGAACGCACTACCCAATGCAGATCGTAATAAACGAATGGGGATGTAAAGACACTGCGTACAGCGAATTGTACATTGAGCCATTTACACTTTATATTCCAAATGCATTTACACCAGACGGAGACGAATTCAACAATACGTTTAATGCGATCACCGATTTCTATATCTTTGAATGGCACTTGAAAGTCTACAACCGCTGGGGACAGGTTCTCTTCGAAACGTATGACGTTGATCAGGTATGGGACGGGACCTACAAGGGACAATTGGTTCAAGATGGAACGTATGGTTACACCATTCAATACAGAACGTGTGAGCCTCTAAATCCAGATCATTTCACTACTGGACATATTAATATGTTGAGATAGGTTTTGTCCTAACAGATCAGACTTAAATTCCTTCTTAGATATTAGATTGTTAGATGATTCTTACATCTAATCAATTAAAAAACTCAAAGCGATTTTCGGCATTATATTTTGCTTCCAATCGGCATTCGCGTAGTTTCCATAATTGTAAAACACACCTATTCCGAGCCCCATCAGGGATGAAGTATAGAGACCGTCCAGTATTAGTCCGCCTTCGTAATAACCATTTTCCATGGTTTGAAAATCAGAAATGTGGTCCAAACGATCATTCATTCTTCCGTAACCGATGGCGTGGTGCACTGAAACCTTTGGCTCGTTCCATTTCGCCGCAGTTTTGAAAGATTTAAATTCGAATCGGGTGAACAAAGCTGCTTGTTCTGAACTGTAAAACGTTCCTGGGCTCATTGTTTCGAAGGTATTCAAAACGCTAGTCAACCATTGTATTCCCGTTCCATTTCCAACGTGCGTTAAAAACAAAGGCACTTTTCCAACCGTCTTTCCCGCTTCTAATTTAATCTTAAACTTCCCCAATCCAAGGAAGTTAACCGTTTGGGAAATCTCAGCATTCATTCGTAAATAATTAAGATTGCTTTCGAACCATCCTTTAACCCCTCGTGCCAATTTAAACTTCAAAACTGGATACTTGATTCCTTGAGATACTTTCCTGTTACCCAAAAGCATGTACTTCTCTAAAATATTCCACTTGAATTCAAATCCGAGTTCAGCTACATCAACATCAACAAGACTCGAATAAGTTCCGTCCAAGGGTTGAAATCGATACCCCTCAGTAAATCCAATGCGCTGGTAATTCCCAAACAACCTAAAGGACATATTCGCCTTGGCATCAGTCGTAAATGCTATTTCCCCCAAGCGTTGGCGATCCATACTTGAAATGAACAAAAACCGCAGTGCATTTGAGTTTTCCAAGTTAAATCCTGCTCCCATGAAATTATTTCCGCCGCGCTCATAGATATCTTGTTGGTATTTCAATTCGATTTTCATTCCACGTTTTCGGCTTAAATGAAAGGTTGAGTATGCACCATATTTCCATTCTTTGTCGCCTGTTGCCCATCCAAAATATCCACCAATAACAATGTTTTTCATCAGCTTTTGAGAGTTCTCCAAACCCAAACCAAAGCGGTAGCGCTCGTAATAATTAAAGCTCAGAAGTCGTGTTAAATCCAACGCATAATTTCCTAACGGCAGTTTGCCATCCGATAATTGGTTTAAAAATTTCAATTTTTTATCAAAGTTTTGCGCCTCTGAAAGGCTGTCAATCATGTCATATGTTCGCAACTCTTTATCCGTTATTTCATACCGTCTGAGTGAATCCCATTGATTTTCATTTTGTGCATTTGCGCCTTCTACTGTATACAATGAAATATTATTATCGAATTTTTTAACAAGGTTTGTTGGATTGATTTCAATGTCAGAAATATAGGTTTGTCCCGTCCCAACAATCGTCGATTGCTTAATTCCAGAAGCCAATGGAGTTCCGAAATCCACCTCTGTGTTCAACTTGGTTGGAAACCACTTTTTATTGTTTGAAAATTCATATTCCTGAACAATTTTAATCTTCATCCCAGTTGTATCAGCATAGGGTTCAGCAATTACTTTCTCAACTGCAAAACCATTTGTGTTGATATACAAGTGTCCCTGCAAGCCCTTAAATGATTTTCCTTTTCGAGGCCGGTAATAAATAGTGTACGTTGTGTCCAATTCGTGAAACGTAGAATCCTCCAGGATAAACAAATAACGGTTGATTCCGCCATAAGCGAGCGGATTGATATACTTCGAACCCATTAAATCAAACTGGTTGTCGTAAAAACTAAAGGACTGCATTCCATTGGCAAAAGTGGAGAACATGGGGTCTGTAAATCCAGAAACTTTATATGCCGTAATTTCTTCTTGATCTCTATAAGGCGGTGTAAACGTCCGCTTTGAAGTAGACTCCAACATGAACAGATGTTGCTCTGAAAAAAATTTTCGCAATTTAATGAGGGTACTGTCCGACGTTGTATCTGAAATTGCAGGCAAGCCTTCTTGATGGACATCGAAAATAAACTTGCTGTAGCTGTTGTATCGAAACCCATCATTTTTCATTGGATGGTTGGCTTTTCGATTCTCAATAGCCTTTCTCATTATTCGATGGGCCGGATTGACCCCCGGAACAACCGTCATTTCGTCGACCTGCTGAACGTTGGGTTGCAAATAAACAATTCTATCTTCAATGACACTTACGTTGATTGCAGTGTCTATATAGCCACCGTATTTCAATATGAAATTGGTCGTCGAGGATTGAATCTCGAAGGCTCCATCAATATCCGCGAGAAAGGGTTCTCCATCATTTGGAAACACTTTGACAAAAGGAATAGAGCTTTCCGAAAAGGCATCTTTCACGAAGTAGTTTTCTTGACTGTAAACTTGAAAAACAACCAAGGAAAAAATAAATAGGATCAAATTCATGCAGCAAAATTAGTTAAACGATTTGAACTGTTTAATCAGTCCATTGAATTGAGTAAAACTAGCGGGTCATTTTTATCAATAGCAGACGGTTTTCAAACTCTAGCGACTAACTATTCTGAAACAGGCCATCATAAAGAGTGAGAAATTGCTTCAGATAGCACAATGACTTACTTCGTCGATCTTTTGCGATCGGAGAGAATCCTGACCAAATGATAAAAAGGTCGAAAAGCAAACAAGAGCAAGCAATATTGTTTTCATAGGAAGGTTACTAAAGATACAATTTTGAGGTATTTTATAGTATGGACTTAAGATCCTTTGAGTGAATTGACATCGTTGTTGAGTCAATTGCTTAACTTTATTAAAATTCAATAGCTATTTCTACTTTCCGAGACAATATCAACATTCTAAAACACGTCAATATCTATCGGGCGTTGAACTTGTGCGTTTTGCAAGGAAGTTATTTAATCTCTCGGCTTGTAAAGAAATCGAAGCACAGAGGAATGCCCTTTTCATTGAGCATAGAACCGACAACCGCTTGTAACTTAGGCTGTCCTGAATGCCCGAGTGGGCTGAAGCAGTTTACGCGACCGACTGGGAGACTCGATCTGACCTTGCACGAAAAAATGATTGCGCAATTGAAGCGACCTGTTTTCTACATCAACTATTATTTCCAGGGGGAACCTTTCTTGCACCCCAATTTTCTGGAATTAATCAAAGAGGCGAAAAGAAACAAAATTTACACCTCAACATCAACAAATGCTCATTTTATCAATGAAAAAATGGCAGGAGACATCGTTGAATCTGGATTGGATCGCTTGATTATTTCGATTGATGGGTTGACCCAAGAAACGTATGAGAACTATCGAATTCACGGAAAGCTTGACAAAGTAATAGCCGGAACAAAGGAAATGGTTCAGGCAAAATTGCGATTGAACTCAAGCACACCGCATCTGATTTTTCAATTTTTAGCGGTAAAACCAAACGAACACGAAATCCCACAGGTGTTTGAATTAGGTAAGGAAATGGGAATTGACGAGGTTCGAATCAAATCGGCTCAATTGTACGAGTTTGAAAATGGAAATCCTTTAATGCCTGAGAACGAAAAGTACTCGCGCTATAGAAAACAGGCAGATGGAACGTATAAAATGAAATACAAACTCGGCAATCACTGCTGGCGAATGTGGTCTTCATCGGTACTCACTTGGGACGGTAAAGTGGTTCCTTGCTGCTTCGACAAAGACGCAAAGCATGTTCTCGGGACTGTCGCTGACAATGATTTCAAAACCATTTGGCACCACCCTCAATACAACGCATTTAGAAACGCTGTATTGAGGGGAAGAAATGACATTGAAATTTGTAAGAATTGCTCTGAAGGGAGCAAAGTTTGGGTTTAAAAGGGCTTTTTCGCAGAAGTACAACGGCTGTAAAATGGGTAATGACTCAAAGACCTAATTTCCAAAATAAATGCAAAAAAAAAGCCAACCCAATAGGGCTAGCATTCGATACATATTAAAGACCGAAGTTATTCTTCTTCGCTGTCTTCATAAATTCTTTTTGGCTGCATCATATCGAAAACACCCAGTGTAATCCAATAAGGAAGGATAAACGCCATAAGGAACAACAGCATCCAAAACGCCATTCCGCCTAGTAAAAGAAAAAGAACAATACCGAAAACACTCATTTCTTATTATTTTGTACTTATTTAACACTTGTAAAAGTAATAATAATTCAAATAAGAGAAGGCGAAACCAACAAGAAATAATAAGGATCATTAATTTTAGCAAAAAATACAATCATGGAATACAGAATAGAAAAAGATACCATTGGTGAAGTTAAAGTACCTGCTGATAAATACTGGGGCCCTCAAACTGAACGTTCAAGAAACAATTTTAAGATCGGACCGGCGGCTTCAATGCCTATCGAAGTAGTACATGCATTTGCTTATTTGAAAAAGGCAGCGGCTCATGCAAATTGTGAATTGGGTGTGTTGGCCGAAGACAAAAGAGATCATATCTCGAAAGCCGCAGATGAAATTATCGCGGGTAAATTAGACGATCAATTTCCTTTGGTGATCTGGCAAACGGGATCAGGTACGCAGAGTAACATGAATGTGAACGAAGTAATTGCAAATCGTGCACACGTAAACGCTGGAAAAAAAATTGGCGAAGGTGAAAAAACACTTGCTCCAAACGATGATGTAAATAAAAGTCAATCGAGTAATGATACATTCCCAACAGGAATGCACATCGCTTGTTACAAAAAAGTAGTTCAAACAACGATTCCTGGAATTGAGCAATTAAGAGATACACTTCAGGCAAAATCAGCAACGTTTAAAGACGTTGTAAAAATTGGTAGAACGCATTTAATGGATGCAACTCCACTTACTTTAGGACAAGAGTTTTCTGGTTATGTTTCTCAATTGAACCACGGATTAAAGGCGCTAAGAAACACATTGGACCACCTTTCTGAATTAGCACTAGGTGGAACTGCCGTTGGAACAGGTTTGAATACACCTGCCGGTTACGATATTCTTGTAGCCGCTAAAATTGCAGAGTTTACTGGGCTTCCATTTATAACAGCAGAGAATAAATTTGAAGCTTTGGCTGCGCACGATGCGATTGTTGAAACGCACGGAGCTTTGAAACAAATCGCGGTTTCTTTAAATAAAATTGCAAATGATATTCGAATGATGGCTTCTGGTCCTCGTTCTGGAATTGGTGAGATTTCGATTCCTGCAAACGAGCCAGGATCTTCAATTATGCCAGGGAAAGTAAATCCAACTCAAGCTGAAGCAATAACGATGGTTTGCGCTCAAGTTATGGGGAACGATGTTGCAGTCACAATTGGTGGAGCTCAAGGTCATTATGAATTGAATGTTTTCAAACCAATGATGGCATCGAACTTATTACAAAGTGCTCAATTAATTGGGGATGCTTGTGCATCATTTGATGAAAATTGTGCCCGTGGAATTGAACCAAACCAGACTAGAATTGATGAACTCTTAAACAATTCACTGATGCTTGTTACTGCTTTGAACACAAAGATTGGTTATTATAAAGCGGCAGAGATTGCAAACACAGCGCACGAAAACGGAACAACGTTGAGAGAAGAAGCAATTCGTCTAGGATACGTTCCTGCTGAAGAATACGACAATTGGGTGAACCCAAAGAAAATGATTGGTTCATTGGACTAATTATTCTATAAAATTGAAAAAGGCTGCTTCTATTGAGGCAGCCTTTTTTTATTCAAAAAACATTTCAGGATTTTAATTTTAAACATGTAGAATTACGCACAACGATTAAAAATTTTAGCCTTAACTTTATGCTATTAGAACAGTATTGTTTATTAACATTCTATTTATATTTCTTTTAAATACAACTAGTCAAAAGCATATTAAGCGAAGAATTGAAGGAACTTTCGATCAAAACTCATGCAATAATACAGTTATTTGATAAGTATACGGACTTCCACCTTTAGTATGGATTATTTTTGAAGATCAAAGCGTTAATTGGGAGGAACAATATGTTTTTGACGGTGATACGATTTTAAATTATTGCATCGCGGATTATTGGTAGCAATTAAAGGTGATCCCGGCAGAACCGAGATCGCCTTTGGCTACCAAAGCTTCGTGTTTCTATTACTCCAGAGTAAACACAATTGGAAGACGAACCCTTGTTCTAACCTTCCTAGCATCTATCTCAGCAGGAACCCATTTTGGAAACGAACGCACGATACGCTTCGCTTCGCGATCAATAGTTTTACTCACTCCTTTTTCAACTAAAATATTGGTAATTTCACCATTCTTCTCCACAACGAAGGACATTGCAACCGTTCCTTGAACATCTCCCTCAATATCCATTTCGGGATACTCAACATTAGATTGAATGTATCTGAACATTTCAGCAACACCTCCAACCATACTCGCTTCCGTGTCAACCCATATAAAGATTTCGGCATCCAATTTGTCGAAAACAGGAACGTCGGCACCAAAGTCGTAACCAAGTCCATCAATTCCAACTTCCGGAACGATAACGTCACTCGTGTTATCAACACTTACGATGTTCTGGTCCGGATTTGCTTGCGCATCAATTGTAGGGCTCGATTGCTGAGCATCATCTGGCACGACAGGCTTTACAACGTCCTTATCTTTTAGCACTTCTTTCTCAACCTGTTGAATATCGTAGTCAATCCTCTCCGAAGCGTGGGTTCGTTTCTCAGTCTCAACAGAGAGAGGTGAATCATAGGTGAATGCGCCCAATGCAAATGAGCCAGCTGCCAATAAGCCCATTGCAAATAGGGCAGTTCTTTTCCGCTCGAGGTCGTACCTCGAATTTTTCTTTGCGATCATAATTAAAAAATTTATTTGTTTATACCCGATCTAAATTCAAAGTTAGTGCCAAAATTTAAACATTCTGAATATCAATTAGTTATACCGATTTATTTTGTTAAATTTTTGTTAATGACTGAAAGAAATGTATTTAAATATTCACAGATGCCTTTGAATTCCTCAAAATTAATCTTGCACGAGATTATCCTTACGTTACCATGATCAATTATATCCTTCATCACATTAAAAAACCTTAACTTCGCATCTATTAGTAATGGCCAAGAAAAAGAAATATACGCTAACAATAGATTATGAAATCGATTTTGATCTAATTGGGATTTGTTCACAACACAACGATTACAGGTTGGCGTGGAACATCAATGAGAAAATTGGATTGAATTTAGCGAAGTGTGATGAAGATTACGTTCTAACTAACAAAAAGGGCGAGGCTGTTTCAAATCATTCAATGTACTCATTTGAAGATGAAGAAAACAGGCTGACGTATTACCTAATAAAGAACAAACACCAAGGGAAGTTCTTAATACCGGAAAAACCCAGCATCGACTATTTCTTTTTTCTACACGATAACATTGCTATTGAACTGGATGAATTAATAAATGATTTGAAATCTGTTCCAAGTATTCTAGGGGTTTATGAGTTCGACCCTGTTGAAATTGGATCAGCAGAAAATATAGTTTTTTAAAAAAATGAAAAGAACAAAAATAGTAGCGACAATGGGGCCTGCCTCAAGTGATAAAGAAGTATTGCGCGAGATGATGGTGAACGGATTAAATGTTTGTCGATTGAATTTTTCACACGGCTCACATGAAGTGCATGAAAAAACAATCAAGACGATCCGTGAACTGAATACCGAAACGGGATACCATATAGCAATACTTGCCGATCTCCAAGGACCAAAAATCCGAACAGGGAAAATGGAGGCCAACGGAGTGGATTTGATTGTAGGATCAGAAGTTATAATTGTAACTGATGCCATTCTTGGAACGGCAAATAAGTTTTCAATTAACTATTTAGACTTACCAAAAGATGTTGATCCAGGTGAAAGAATCCTTTTGGACGACGGGAAATTGATGCTGGAAGTTATAAGTACCAACAAAACAGATGAAATAAAAGCAAAGGTACTTCATGGCGGAATTCTCTCTTCACACAAAGGAGTTAATTTTCCGAATACGAGTATCTCAATGCCTTGCTTAACGGAGAAAGATTTGATGGACCTTGAATTTGCCTTAGAACAAAACGTGGATTGGGTTGGACTTTCATTCGTTCGCTCTGGTGCAGATATTATTGAACTAAAAGGATTGATTGACGCTAAAGGAAGCTTTGCGAAAGTGATTGCGAAAATTGAAAAACCAGAAGCGATAAAAGACATTGACAATATCATAAAAGAAAGCCATGGAATAATGGTGGCTCGCGGTGATTTGGGTGTAGAGATTCCTTATCAAAACGTACCTCTTATTCAAAAAATGCTGATTACAAAATGTAAATCATATGCTAAGCCGGTTATTGTTGCTACGCAAATGATGGAAAGCATGATTGACAACATTACACCTTCGAGAGCTGAGGTTAACGATGTTGCAAACGCCGTACTTGATGGAGCAGATGCCGTAATGCTTTCGGGTGAAACTTCAGTAGGTAAATACCCAATTGAGGTGATTAAAACAATGGCGAACATTGTAAAAGAAATTGAAACGTTCGAAGGTATTTACAACAAAGAAGAAGCTCCAGAAAAAGATCAAACTCGATTTATCACGGATTCAATTTGCTTCAACGCAGTCCGACTATCAAGACTTGTAGAAGCAGATGCTATTCTTACAATGTCCTTCACTGGATACACTGGATACAAAGTTGCTTCACAGCGACCAAAAGCGGCGATCTATGTCTTCACGAGTAACAAACAAATCTTGACACAACTTAATCTCGTTTGGGGAGTGAAGGGTATTTATTACGACAAAACGGAAAGCACTGACAATACCATCATGGAAATTAAAGCCATTCTTAAGAACAAAAGAATTCTAAAGGAAAATGATTTGGTGATTAACATTGCTTCAATGCCTATTGAGGCGCACGGGAACTCCAATATGATAAAGTTAAGTCATGTTGAATAACGCATTTTAAATTTGGACAAGTTTTAACTTTTCTCAATAGGGTTTAGTTGAATTTATCAATATTTTTGTTAGGCTCACAATTGAAACTAAGATGAAATTATTATTAACATGCCTCATTACCATTCTCTCACTCTCTGTCAATTCGCAAGTCCAGTGTGCAATTGATGTTACCATCAATGAAGGTGATTCAATTGAAATGTGTAAAAATGCATTGGTTTCGATAACGGCTTCCAATGGTTTCGTTTCTTATGCTTGGATGGGCCCAGAAACGGGAATTCTACAAACCTTGAATCCAACGGTTTCAGGAACTTATGTAGTTTCAGCAGCAGATGGCCTTGGATGTATTTCATTCGACACAATTGTTGTTACGGTTCACGAACCACCCTTGGATGCAATTCTATCCATTGCAGGAGATACGATTTGTCAAAACAGCGGCGGAACGACACTGAGCCTTTCAGGTTCTTATCTTTTGTACGATTGGGGCGGGGGTAATAATGGACCAACTTCTACTGTTACAACTTCAGGAACCTATACGGTAAATGTTGCCGACGCGAACAATTGTGTGGCCGCCTTCTCCTTCGACCTGGCCATAATTGATTTCGCAGTTGATACGGCTTATGGAAATGCTTGCTCAGCTGGATCCATTTTATTGGCAGCGAGCGGCGGCTCAACGTATTCTTGGTCAACCGGGGAAACAGGGAGTCAAATTGTAATCGCTCCGTCTGTAGACACAAACATTACAGTCACAATTACGGCAGGAAGTTGCGTGGGTTCAATCACCACCTTAGTGACGCCCTCTGAAAATTTCATTTTTTATCAATTGCAAGACACATTTGTTGTTGCTGCGAATGAATCAATACTCATTTCAGGTCCACAAGGATTTGATACGTATTCCTGGTCTCCTGGAGATCAATTGATCGATTCCACAGGACAAATTATTAATTTTAGCGGAACGGTATCAACTGTTTTAACGCTCAGTGCAATTCATCCAGATGGTTGTGCGCTGACATGGACAACAGTTGTTATCGTCGTAGATTTAGTTGTCCCAAATGGATTCTCTCCGAATGGTGATTCTTTCAATGATCTTTTTATAATTCCTGAATTAGATACCGTTCCAGGAAATCTAGTCGTTTGGAACCGCTGGGGAGATATTGTTTATCAAGCGGACAATTACGCCAACGATTGGAACGGAACATGTCAATCACCTCGTTGCATTGGTCAAGGTGAAGATTTGCCAGAAGGAACTTACTTCTATCAAGTAGATGCCAAAGGCGTTACGAAAGAAGGATATGTAACATTAAAAAGGCTCTAATGAAATTCAAAATCTTATTCTTTATTTGCTTTCTTCAAGGAACTACTTTTTCTCAAAATTACCAGAGATATGCACAAATGAACTTCTCGCAGGCAATGTTGAATCCTGCAGCTTTGGCCATCGATGCGAAATACCAAGTTGACCTGATGTTTAGAAATCAATGGTTTCAATTTGAAGGAGCACCATCAACTTTTGCGGCAGGCGGTCAATATGAATTGGACTTTGACATGGCAGTTGGCCTTAATTTTCAACACGATAGAATTGGCGCTTACCAAAGTAACTCGGTCAGTGGTCAGTATTCATACAGAGCCCATTTTGAGAACAGCAACGCACTGATTTTCGGAATTGGCCTGGGAATAGAAACGAAAACTTCTGATTTTTCTGGGGCGCTTTTAAACGATGTTGGCGATCCTGCTTTTGCGCAGAGTTATACGAAAACATTCTTTAACAGCTCATTTGGAATTTACTACTACTCGCCCACATTTTACATCGGAGCAAGTGTTCCTCAAATGTTCCAAACGAATTTTATTGAAAACCCAGGATTTACGAACGAGACTCGATTTAGAATTTCAGAATGGCACTACTATGCTTCCACAGGGCTTTATTTAAAGGCTGGAGAGAACTACACATTCAATCCTAATTTGCAAGTGAAAATGGTCTATGGTGCGCCAATTCAAGGAGACTTAACTCTGAGAAATACCTTATACGGTCGCTTTAGCATTGTAGCAGGATTTAGCTCTGAAATTGCCGTTATCGCTGGAGTTGATATGTTGATCACACCGTTCCTTAGAGCCGGTTATTCATACAACCACAGTGTTGGTGATCTGTCTAGAATCTCAGGGATGACAAACGAATTTCACATTGGCTGTGGACTTCCTTACAGGAATTCTCGTCGTGACTTCGGAAAGCGAATTTACCTCAACAGAAAAGGTGGATTTGCAAGAGAACACAAGTTCAATTCCCGTAGAAAGAAGAAAAGATAGTATGCTTATTTCATCTCAAAAAGCATTGGTATTTTATTGCTTTCGCAATTCTATCGAAAAAATTGCACAGCTTAAACTAAAACGCATATTTATTTCACACTATTAGCTACTTTTCGTTTCATCGAAAGAGATGTTAGATGTATATTTGCAATTCATAATTATTATTACTCGATATGAACGATTTTTCAAGTAGACATATCGGTCCAAATGCTGAGGAAGCAAAAGCAATGTTGGATGCGATTGGTGTTAATTCAATTGACGAATTAATAGACAAAACTATTCCAGCTCACATTCGATTGAAAGGTGAGTTGAACATATCTGAAGGAATGACCGAGCAAGAATACCTTGATCATGTAACTGAGTTGGGAAACAAGAACAAAGTTTTTAAATCGTTTATTGGTCTTGGATACAATGAGACGATTGTTCCCTCAGTAATTTTGAGAAACGTATTGGAAAACCCTGGATGGTATACTGCCTACACGCCGTACCAAGCTGAAATTTCTCAAGGACGTCTGGAAGCGCTATTGAATTTCCAAACAATGATTCTTGACTTAACAGGGATGGAGTTGGCCAACGCCTCTTTATTGGATGAATCAACTGCAGCGTCTGAAGCAATGATTATGCTCTACAATAGCAGATCGCGCGCAGAAATAAAGGCAGACAAAAATAAATTCTTTGTTTCAGAAACATTGTTCCCTCAATCTATTGATGTGATTGTTGGACATGCGAAAAACTTAGGAATCGAATTAACGATAGGCAACGCAAACGAATTTACTGGAGACAATTCATTCTTCGGTTCAATTGTTCAGTATCCAGATGCACATGGATGTATTGATGATTTGAACGGGTTCATTTCGAAAATGAAGGCACAAGAAATTAAAATTGCTGTTGCAGCAGACATTCTTTCTTTGGTTCTATTGCGGTCACCTGGTTCAATGGGAGCTGACGTTGTTGTTGGTTCTTCACAACGCTTTGGTGTCCCAATGGGATTCGGTGGGCCTCACGCCGCTTATTTTGCAACTAGAGAAGAATACAAAAGAAACATTCCAGGACGTATCATCGGTGTATCTAAAGATTCAGATGATAATATGGCGATGCGAATGGCGCTTCAAACGAGAGAGCAACATATTAAAAGAGGAAAAGCAACATCGAACATTTGTACAGCACAAGCATTATTGGCTGTTATGGCAAGTATGTACGCTGTTTATCACGGTCCAAAAGGACTGAAGCACATCGCATTGGGCGTTCATTCATTGGCGACACAAACTGCTAACGGATTAAAAGCTGTGGGAGTTAAAGTTGGAGCGGGACAATTCTTCGATACGATTCATATTACAGATGTTGATTGTGAAGCGATCAAAGCTTCAGCAGAAAAATTAGAATTAAACTTCAATTACATCAACGCTACTTCATTATCGATTAGCTTCGGTGAGAACCACACGAGCGCAGAAGTAAATTCAATATTAAGTGTATTCGAAGCAGATCAAAATGCTTCCGAAGAAAGAACTTCATCGTTGAACAATGCTGTTCTTCGTACAGATGCAATTTTAACACACCCAACCTTCAGTCGTTTTCATTCGGAATCGAAAATGATGCGTTACTTGAAGCGTTTGGAAAACAAAGATTTGTCTTTGGTCCACAGCATGATTCCTTTGGGATCTTGTACAATGAAATTAAATGCGGCGAGTGAATTGATGCCAATTACGAATCCTCAATTCAGTAAAATTCACCCATTCGCACCTTTAAGTCAATCTAAAGGCTACCACGAGATGTTTAGAGAATTGGAAAAAGATTTATGTGAGTGTACTGGATTTGCGGGAATGTCATTGCAACCCAATTCTGGAGCTCAAGGTGAGTACGCTGGATTGATGGTGATCAAAGCCTACCATGAGTCAAATGGAGACACACAAAGAGATATCATTCTTATTCCTTCATCTGCACACGGAACAAACCCAGCTTCTGCGGTAATGGCAGGATTTAAAGTTGTCGTTACGGGGTGTGATGAAAATGGAAACATTGATATTCCAGAATTGCAAGCGAAAGCGGAAGAATTGAAAGATACGTTGGCGGGATTGATGGTAACGTATCCATCTACACACGGTGTTTACGAAGAAGGAATTAAAGACATTACATCTATTATTCACGAACGTGGCGGACAAGTTTATATGGACGGTGCGAACATGAATGCTCAAGTTGGGTTGACAAGTCCAGGGAATATTGGCGCTGATGTTTGTCACTTGAACTTACACAAAACGTTTGCAATTCCTCACGGAGGTGGTGGACCAGGAATGGGACCAATTGGGGTTGCAGCGCACCTCGTTCCTTTCTTGCCCGGTTCTGTAATATCGAGCGAAGCAGGCGGAGATCAGGCCATCCATGCTATTTCAGCAGCTCCTTATGGCAGTGCCTTAATCTTGTTGATATCTTATGGATACAACAAAATGCTTGGATATAAAGGATTGAGAGAGTCTACAGAAGTGGCAATATTAAACGCAAACTATTTAGCAACTTCATTGAACAATGATTTCGATATTCTATACAAAGGAAAAAACGGAACTGTGGCGCACGAAATGATCTTGGATTGTAGAGAATTCAAATTAGAAACAGGTGTTGAAGCGGGAGATATTGCGAAGCGATTAATCGATTACGGTTTCCATGCACCAACAGTTTCTTTTCCCGTTGCAAATACGCTGATGATCGAGCCAACGGAAAGTGAAGACAAAGAAGAATTGGATCGTTTCATTGAAGCCATGATTTCTATTCGAAATGAAATTAGAGACATTGAAAATGGAAGAGGAAATGGCGACAAAGAAAATAACTTGTTGAAAAATGCACCACACACGGCAGATTGCATTATCAACCAAGAATGGAATTATCCTTACACTGCCAAACAAGCGGCTTATCCAGTTGATTATTTAAAAGATTGGAAATATTGGGCACCTGTTCGAAGAGTAGATAACGCTTATGGTGATAGAAACTTAATCTGTGCTTGCCCTAGTATCGAAAGCTATATGATGGAAGAAGAAGTATAGGGATTTAGTATACGATTTGAAAAGCTCTTTTTTCGGTTTATCCGAGAAAAGAGCTTTTTTGTTTATTGTTTATTGTTTATTGGAAGAACGGTAATGAACATATTAAAGGTGTCATAGTTTACCCAAAAGGGAATTCAAGAAGAGGAAGTACATACATAATGCATAGCAAAGGTGAATGTCAAACAGGAAAAGATAGAAGGGATAATGAAGATCAGTAATGGCACGGTAGAATGATACAGCATCCAATTACAAACTACTAAAACCAACTCAAAAGCTTAATCGCTTTTTCTTATCTTGGGAAAACAACTTTTTACCAATTTTGAATTGTGGGTCGAAGGAGCCGCAATGAATCAACTATTTTCTATCTTTAAATCCAGATCCAATGAAAACTACTCTATTTTTTCTGATTGCCTTTAGTGCAAACTCAGCCTTAGCGCAGAATCACAAAGTTCTAAAAGACTACAAACCAACAGAAGATTACGACAACGTTCACGTTCTCAAAATTTCGGAAGACCATCATCAAAGCAGTTTCATTATTTGGGTAAAGGACAGTGTTCCTGAACATTATCATGCGGACCACACCGAAAACATTATTGTGATCTCGGGGAAAGCAAAGATGACCATTGATGGAAAGGAAATCATGATCAATAAAGACGACTACCTGAACCTTCCCGAAGGAACGAAGCATGCAGTTACTGAAGTTATGGGGCACAACCCATTAAAAGTACTTTCAATTCAAACTCCTTTATTTGATGGGAAAGATCGTACCTTCACAAAAGAATAACATCTAAAACAACCTCAACCATGAAAATAACGCTACTCCTTTCAAGCCTTTTTATTGGCATGAACTCCTTTAGTCAAACGATAATTTGGGGTCCGGAAATAACTGTTTCGGATGGATCGCTCTATGGAAACTATAGACCCCGAGCAGCAGTTGTTCAAGGAGATGTTCCTGTGGTTATTTACGGAAATACAACTGGCAATGAAAATTTATTTATTTCTAGATGGAATGGTACTGGTTTTGACACTCCTAACTCAATACTCCCTGTTGGAGAATCTTCTTACATTTCAGTATGGACGGGCGCAGATATTTCATCACATGGAGACACTGTAATTGCTGTTTTTAAATTGCAACCACTCGAAACAGGAAATGTTTACTCGGTTCGCTCAACTGATGGGGGACTAACTTTCTCAGATACAATTCGTGTTAATAGTTATGACGCTGGAGTTGCTTGGATGCCTTCAATGGAGATGGATCCAAATGGAAATCCCGTTGTAACTTGTATGATTCACAATGCAGGATGGACAGATCCGAGGTATGCAATGATCAATTCTACCGACGGTGGCTTGACTTACAATAGCGAAGTGGAAATTGCTGGAAGTGTTCCAGGTGAAGCATGTGATTGCTGCCCAGCCGAAATTGCTATTAGTGGACAAAATCAACTGTTATTATTCAGAAATAATGAGTTTAATATAAGAGACATATTTGGTGTTTTATCTACTGATGGTGGCGCGACATTTCCTTCTTATACAAATGTTGATAATACAAATTGGAGCATTACAGGATGTCCTTCAACCGGTGCAGATGCGATCTTCATGGGTGACAAACTTATTACTGCCTGGGCAAGCGCTGCAGATGGTCCCTATCGTGTCTATGTAAGTTCGTCTTCAATTACATCAGGTCTTACTTACGAAACTAGAGAAATGGTCACAGCACCAATTCCTATTCAGGGATCTCAAAATTATCCAACAATTTCTGGTGAAAATGATACGATTGTTATGGCTTGGAGAGAAATGGATAATTTGAATAATGATATCTTCTACTCCGTTTCAATTCCTGGTGCTGATCCCTTAGATGCTTTAACCAATTTCAAATACAAAGCAAACTTAACAACAACTGGAACTCAAACAAATCCTGAAATTATATATAAGAACGGGATCGTCCACTTATTTTTTCAGGACAATTCAACGGGCAACCTACTCTATCGCAGAGGAACTATTGATCTAAATTTGGGGTTAACTGAAAACTTGGCTTCCATTGGAGTTTATCCGAACCCGTCTTCCAACGGTGTTTTCTATATTCAAAACGATCTGAATACAGAATTGATTTCCGTAAAAAATTCCATTGGACAATCTATCGGCTTTAATATTGAAGAATCGAATGGTGGATTACTACTGAAGCTTATGACAACTTCGAAGGGTATTTATTTTCTGTCTTATTTTACTAAAGACGGGATACAGAAAACGACAACGTTACTTGTAAACTAATAGTACTGGATGAAACAAAATTTGATTTTACTCCATGGAGCGTTAGGTTCAAAATTGCAGCTTGAACCTCTAAAGTCTAAATTAGAAACCGATTTTAACATCCACTCTTTTAATTTCGAAGGGCACGGTGATCGATCAACAGACGGTGATCTAAGTATCGATTTTTTTTCTGAAAACCTGAAAGAATTTATCATTACAAAAGGATTGACGAAACCGAACATCTTTGGCTATAGTATGGGAGGATACGTTGCTTTGTATCTGGAGGCCAATCAACCTGAATTTCTTGGAAAAATAATGACCTTGGGCACAAAATTCAAATGGAATCCGGAAGGTGCTGCGAAAGAAGTCCGAATGTTGAACCCATCGATCATTGAAGAAAAAGTCCCGCGTTTCGCCAAGCATTTATCTACGATTCATGCACCGAATGATTGGAAATCAAACATGCTTAAAACGGCTAATATGATGTCGGCGATGGGAGAAAACCCACCGCTTAACCAAGCGCTTTACTCCAAAGTAAAATCTGAAGTTCTTTTAACGCTCGGCGAAAAAGATCAAATGGTTTCTCGGGAAGAAACGGAATCCGTATTGGGACAATTACCAAACGCAAAGCTGCTTCTTTTTCCCGATTTCGAGCATCCCATTGAGAAGGTAAATCTTGACCAACTTGCGCCTGGAATCACAAAATTCTTTGCTATCGATTAATATTTACAACCACTTTACCGCATTAGAAGTGTTTATTCAAATCCTGTTCATATCGAGAATCCAATTTGTGAATAAATATTTGATTAAATATTAATCATTATTTGATTAATATTTAATAGTTTTACCGCTCAGCCTCAGAATAATTTCATTTTTTAATGTACTTAAACACGCACACTTACTATAGTTTGCGGTATGGGGTTGTATCGCCTGAAATTTTGTTAAAACTAGCAAAAGAAAAGGGTTGCTCAACAATAGCAATTACAGATATCAACACCACTTCCGCCTGTCTCGAATGCATTCGTGAAGCTTCTCGCTTTGGAATAAAACCAATCTTAGGTGTTGATTTTAGAAACGGCGTTCAGCAACAATTTGTTCTTATCGCAAAAAACAATCAAGGATTTAAAAACATAAATTACTACCTCACAGAAATCTTGCACGATAAACTCGAAGTTCCATATCAAGCGCCGGTATTGAACGACGTATTTGTCATTTATCCATTCGGTAAAAAGAGAGAACGAACACTAAAAACGAATGAATACATTGGAGTAAACCCAGAAGACATTCCCTACATTCGCTTGAAAAATATCGACACGTCCAAAGCTGTAATTCTACAAACCGCGACGTTTCGAAACAAGAAGGATTTTAATACGCACCGCTTACTTCGCGCCATCGATAAGAATGTTTTACTGAGCAAACTTTCAGATACAGAACAGGGAAGGCCGGAACATCAGATGTTACCTATAAAAGAGCTTCATGTGATCTATGAAGAGTTTCCTGAAGTGATTGCCAATACAGAAGACGTTTTAGATCGATGCACAATTGACTTTGATTTCTCTCAAGAGGCGGAACATCAGAATCAAAAAACGTACTTGAAAACTGACGAAGAAGACATTGAACTGCTTGAACGACTTTGTCAAGAAGGTTTGTTTTACCGTTATCCAAATGTGAATCAGGAAGTCTATGATCGAATTGACAAAGAACTAGGACTAATCAAAAAAATGAATTTCGTTTCCTATTTTTTAATGAATTGGGACATTGTTAAATACGCACGATCACAAGGTTATTTTTACATCGGGCGAGGAAGTGGCGCGAATAGTATCGTCGCTTATTTATTGCGAATCACGGATGTTGATCCCATTGAATTGGATTTGTATTTCGAGCGATTCATCAATCTGTACCGTAAAAACCCACCTGATTTTGACATTGATTTTTCGTGGAAAGACCGCGATGATGTTACGCGGTATATTTTCGAACGCTTTGACAATGTGGCGCTCGTTGCGACGTATAACACTTTTAAAGACCGCGGCGTCGTTCGCGAATTGGGAAAAGTATTCGGCTTACCAAAAGAAGAAATTGATCTCCTTTCAAAAGGCGGCCGTCCGCAAAACCACCTGGCTAAATTGGTCTTAAAATACGGCCATTACATTCATGGTTTCCCAGGGAATTTAAGCGTGCATTCCTGTGGGATTATCATTTCTGAAAAACCAATTCAATCATTTACAGCAACGTTTATTCCTCCAAAAGGATATCCAACGATTCAATTTGACATGCATATTGCCGAAGATGTCGGACTTCACAAATTCGACATTTTAAGTCAGCGCGGTTTAAGTAAAATCAAAGACACCCTTGATATTATTAAAGTCAACAGGCCAAACGAACCCAAGGTTGACATTCACAACATGACGCTTTTGAAACAAGATGCTCGGGTTCGGGAATTGTTAATGGACGCGAAACCCATTGGCTGTTTTTACGTCGAATCGCCAGCCATGCGAATGTTACTTACAAAACTTCAGGTGGATAACTATCTCGGGCTTGTCGCAGCGAGTTCAGTCATTCGCCCTGGAGTGGCAAAATCGGGAATGATGCAGGAGTACATTCTGCGTTATCGAAACCCAGAACGGCGGAAAGATGCACATCCAGTTTTATTGGGATTGATGCCTGAAACGTACGGTGTGATGGTCTACCAAGAAGATGTGATTAAAGTGGCGCATTACTTTGCTGGATTAACACTTGGCGAAGCGGACAAAATGCGACGTGGAATGTCGGGGAAATCGAGATCTAGAGAGGAATTTCAAGCCGTAAAATTGCAGTTCTTTTCCAATTGCGAAGAAAAGGGACATTCCCTTAAATTGACCTCAGAAATTTGGCGGCAAACGGAAAGTTTTGCTGGATATGCTTTTGCAAAAGGACATTCGGCTTCTTATGCGGTTGAAAGCTATCAATGTTTGTACCTCAAAGCGTATTATCCACTTGAGTTTATGGTCGCTACAATTAACAACTACGGCGGATTTTACAGCACAGAATTATACATTTTAGAAACGAAATTGTTTGGGGGAACTGTTCATCCACCTTGCTTAAACAACAGCGATCTACTTACGACATTAAAGGGAAATGAAATTTATTTGGGTTTTCATTTACTGCGATCACTTGACGTTAAGTTAGCCCGGAAAATTACTGCTCAACGAGAAGAAAACGGAGCGTATCTCAACTTCAATGATTTCATTGATCGAGTTCGTATTTCCTTGGAACAGGTCACAACGTTAATTCGTATTGACGCCTTTCGATTTACAGGAAAAGACAAGCGAGCATTACTCTGGGAAGCGCATTTCAAAATAAGCAAAACGATAAAAAAGGATGCATCGGATATTGACTTATTTCGGGTTCGGCTAAAAACGTTTAGTGTTCCAGAACTTGAAAATACATGGCAAGAAGATGCTTTCGATCAAATTGAATTGTTGGGATTTCCCTTGCACAGCGCTTTTCGATTAATGCTGCGAGAAGAGGACTTTCTAGCTGTTCCAGCAAACGAATTATTAAATCACAAAGACAAAAAAGTATGGATCAAAGGGTATTTAATCACGGCAAAAAAAACAGCGACATCGAATGGAGACACTATGTATTTTGGAACATTCTTAGATGTAAATGGACATTGGTTGGATACTGTTCACTTTCCTCAAATAGCACACCGGTTTCCGTTTAGGGGAAAAGGAATTTATCAAGTTTATGGCACTGTCATTATCGAATATGAATGTGTTTCAATAGAAGTAGAATTTATGAAGAAAATGGGCGTAATTGAAGACCCTCGGTACTCAGAAGCGGGAAGGAAGAGGTTATAAATTATAATACAACAAAAAACGAAGATGATTCTAAAATCTATTATCCAAAGAGAGTGTAATGAACGATCCAAAAGGCGCAGCCGATCTAACATCTAAAATGAATCTTGCAACGTAAAAAGTTTACGAACATAAAGCCGAATTTTGACCTTCCAACCGCTAAGCGGAAAACTATCGAAGAGTTTAACCATCTTATCAACAGAACTACGGATCAATGAAATCAATAATGCATATGGACCTGGACACATTTTTCGTGTCATGCGAACGTTTAATCGACAGTAGGTTGAACGGGCGACCAGTATTGATCGGTGGAACCTCGGATCGCGGGGTGGTAGCATCGTGTAGCTATGAGGCGAGGCGGTTTGGGATACACTCGGCAATGCCTATGCGGATGGCAAAACAACTTTGTCCGGAAGCTGTAATTTTAAGAGGGAATTCAGGTACATACACCAAGTTTTCGAAGCTAGTGACTGATATTATTAAAGAAGAAGTTCCGTTATATGAAAAAGCGTCGATTGACGAATTCTATATGGACCTAACGGGAATGGATCGCTTCTTTGGGTGCCAGAAACTAGCTTCGGAGCTTCGTACAAAGATTATTCGCGAAAGTGGATTGCCAATTTCATTGGGGCTATCGATTAACAAAACAGTTTCAAAAATTGCCACGGGAGAGGCCAAACCAAACAATGAGATTAGTATTATTTCCGGAACGGAAAAGCTCTTTTTAGCGCCTTTGTCTGTGAAGAAGATTCCGATGGTGGGCGACAAAACTTATCGTGCTTTGTGCGACTTGGGCGTAAAACGCATCAAGACGATTCAAGAAATGCCAATTGAATTGATGGAAAATGTGTTTGGAAAAAACGGAATTGCAATCTGGAAAAAAGCGAACGGAATTGACAATTCTCCCGTTATTCCTTACCATGAACGCAAATCGATTTCGACAGAGCGCACGTTTGATAAAGACACCATTGATGTTAAAAAACTCGAGGGAATTATGACGGCGATGGCTGAAAACCTCGTCTTTCAATTGCGAAGAGGAAACAAATTAACAGCGTGCATAACAGTAAAACTTCGCTATTCGGATTTCCAAACGTACACGCTTCAAAAGAAAATTCCATACAGCGCTTCGGACCATACCATTATTCCGATGGTTTTAGAACTCTATCGGAAACTATACAGTCGCCGCGTATTGGTTCGCTTGATCGGTGTTCGCTTTAGTCATTTAGTCGAAGGAGCGCATCAAATTAGCCTTTTCGAAGACCCAATTATTCTTGACTTGTATAAAGCAATGGATAATATTCGAAACCGGTATGGAGATCGCGCGATTATGCGCGCCTCAGGCATGAATGCAAAAAGTATTAGTAGGTGGAATCCGTTTAATGGTGAGCCGCCGCCACTTTTAGCGAATAGGAGGGTTTAGAGTTTTATAAAAAAGAGTCAAATTCAACCTATTCCTCTCCGTAAACCTTAACATTGCGCTGCCGAATGATTACGGGGGCACTCATTAAATCTTCAACTCACGTAGTGTGCTATTTATAGTTCACTATCAAATTATAGTCAACAGTGTGAAAGCAAATATGAGATAGATCATGAAAAATCGATCATGCGATTATTGGATCAAATCAATGCTTTCCCGAACTCTTCAACACTTCCGGCATTTTCTTCTTGAACTTATTCAGCCTTGGAACAGAGACGCCTTGAATGTATCCTTGATCAGGGTGCAAGCGCTCGTAATCTTGATGGTAATCTTCTGCGTCATAAAACACATCAAATTTCTTGACTTGAGTGGTGATAGAACTATACGTTTTTGCTTTTTTAAGGGCTGAAATTTTAGCATCAATTATTATCTTCTCCGCGTCATTCGTATAAAAAGCAATCGAACGATATTGAGGACCACGGTCTGGGCCTTGCGCATTTCGAGTGGAAGGGTCATGGGAATTAAAAAACACATCCACCAATATCGAATAACTCACAATTGATGAATCGTAATAGACTTTCACAGCTTCTGCGTGTTCCAGCCGTCCTGTACAGATTTGTTCGTACGTTGGGTTCTTAATAACACCTCCAGAATAACCCGAAACGGCTTCCTGAACACCCTCAACAGATTCATAAACTGCTTCAACGCACCAGAAGCAACCACTTGCGAAATAAGCTACTTGCAAAGAGTCGAGGTTCTTACTTATATGGTCTTGTTCTAAAGAGCCTTGTTGTTCTGGTCTATTTTGAGCACAAGAGGCTAAAGAAATTCCAATTACGAAGAGAAAAATAAGTTTTTTCATTTTACATTTTTTATTTAGAACGAAGTAAACCAAAATAACTTACATGAAACTTGAAATTAATAACAGTAGAAGGCATCGCCTAGGGACATACAGCCCCATAATATTCATGGAAATAATGCGTCTAATTGGCTCCTACCTCCTTTGGAAGGCTCTTTTTGAGCTTTTGAAAACGCTTTCGGGATTCTTCAGAATACAAACTTCCTTTATGATCGAACAGAATTTTCCGATAATACTCCGCCGCTTTTGCATTGTCCATCAAATGATTTTCATAGATATCACCTAATTTAAATAAAGCGTCGTCTGCAAGAATATCATCGCCATAGAACTCAATTAACTCTTCCAGTTCTTGAATCGCTTTACTCCACTTTCCTTGAAGCTCCATTGAACGTGCTTTTTTCATTTGAATATCATCGCCTAAACCTGTTGCAGGGTATTCGCTAATGATACTATCAAACAAGACAAAAGCCTCTGGATAGCGGTGTTGTTCAATCAAAAGATCGGCATTCGCGAACCAATTCATCGCGATATAATTGCTATCCATTCCGTAATTTTCAAGAATCAATAAGGACAAGTTAATCGCATCATTCGCAATTAATTTCGAAGTAGATCTTTTAAGGACATCCAATTGCGATTGAGCAAATTCAAACTCACCGTCGTAATAGAAGATTCGCGCATTCTTAAATTTCGCTTCGTGACCAATCGGTTCGTATTTGAACTGCTTATCAATTTGCATATAGAGAAGTGACGCTTCCCAAACATCGCCATGGAGCACATGAATATCACCTAAAGCCAATTTTGCTTCAGCCTTTTGCATATCTGTTAACCCATAGACTTCAAGCAATTCATTCAATCCTGCTATCGCTCCATCGCCGTCATTTGCATAAAACGCTTGAATATGCGCTTTCTCCATCATCAGTGAGAAAGTAGACCGTCTTTTCCCGAACTCAAACAAAGCTACATCGTAATCGGCAATGGTTTGATTTAATTCTACCTGTGTAAAATTACGTTGCGTCGTTGCCTGCAAAAACTTGACGTTCAACAAAGAATTGTACGCTTGCAAATACATGGAAGTTTTGTCGCTCATATTAACTACATACTTGAATGCTTTTCTTGCCGTGCTATAATCCTTATTCTCAATGCAAATAGTGCCAAGGTCATAAACCAGTCTTCCATTGGCATCCGTTCTTTTGTCTACAGCTTTAACATGGATAAGCGCGGCACTAAAATTCTGACGTTGGATGAACAACCATGTCAACAATTCAGAGTAAATTAAATCACCCGGATTTTGCTGTGTCCTTTCAATTAAAGCACGTTTTAAGATTTCATATTCTTCAGATTCATCTTCCGTAAAATCAATCTGGTTGACCAAAATTCGCTTTAATGTTGTCTGATAGGATGAATGATATTCGATCAAATCGAGATACTCTCCCATCATTTTTTCAGTATCACCTAGTGATCCATAATACTCAGCAAATTGAAAGTTAAGCGGGTATGAATTCTTTAACAATTTACGCCCTTTCTCTAAAGTTCTGAATGCCATCTCATTCTTCCCTTGGGCTTTGAATGCATTGTAAAGTCCAATAACATCTCTCGATTGAGCTTGCATTTTAGTGATTAAGTCCTCATAGATTTTATCTGCTTTTCCACTTTCTTCGTTGGTCTCATAAAATTTCGCCAATTGGATTTCATACTCCTGATCCATTTTAAAATAAGAGATCTGACGCTTCAATAGTTTTTCTACTTCTTTGGTTTCACCGGTCACTTCAATACAGGTTATCAAGCGATTGAAATAGAATTTGGAGTGGTCTTTATCATACAGTCTTTCGTAATAAACAGCGGCCTTATCGTATTCCTCATTACCGAAATAATGTTGCGCCAATTGCTGATCCGACTCTTGTGCGGATCCAACTAGTGGACTTAGGACGATTAAAATGGCAAAAATTATATTCTTCATCAATGTTCTTTCTATCAATTATTGTACCTCATCTGCGTTAAAACGTTCAGCGAGCATTTCATTAATTTCATTGTGTAATTCATCATAAGCTGTAACAATTAATTCTTTGTGTTCGACATACAATGTAATACCCGTTTCCAATTCCGTTACTTTTTTCTCTTCAAAGGAAAGGTACTCATCGTATTTATGGCGTTTACCGCTGGCTTGATCAATGTCTCCTTTTAGTTTTTTCAATGCTTCCTTCTCAGCAAGAACAGCGGCTGAAAAACGATCATATTGAACCAAAGCTGGAGCAAGATTATCGTGCATTCTTTTGAATCGATCAAGTTTGTAAGCCACCTCAAGTTGAATGGTATCATCCTCGAGGCCTTTAATTCTATTGACATACTCCGTTGAAATCGATAACATTTTGGAAGCATTTTCAATCTTGTTATCGTCCAAAAGCACAGCCGCATTTTCTACAATTTCATTCATCTTCTCTAAACGTTCAAGTTGCTTCGATTTATTGAGATCAGAACATGAACTAAGCGCGAGTAGAAGCGATATGGCAAAGAGAAATCTCATGAATAGTAAATGTAGTATTTATTAGCGATAATGTTGACGTGGATTTAAACAAGCGTTCCATTCTAAAAAAGTCACTCCATGAGGTTATTGCCAAAGTAAAAGTCAAGGCAAAAATACTTTATAACAGTTGTAAGCGGGATGAAAGTAATAGTTGACTTCTGCATAGTGCTTATTATCGCTAATGCTATGCGAAGCTATGCAATTTAGCATACTTATTGAACTCTTCGAGGGAATGTAGACAATGAAATCACTGATTTGTTGTAAACCACGTAAAAATTATGTGGTTTTTAACGAGACATTAAAAAAAACCCGTATCAGCTAGGCCGATACGGTTTTGAATATTTATGAATTCCGAAAACGATCGGAACCAGTTTTACAATCCGAATGATGATTTTACGATATCAACGTAATCAAGTTTTTCCCAAGTGAACAACTCAACTTCCTTTGTAACAGCGGTTCCGTCTGGAGCGTGGAATGTTTTTGTTACAACCTCGTTCTTTCTTCCCATGTGACCGAAGGCCGCAGTTTCAGAATAAATTGGATTTCTCAATTTCAATCGTTGCTCGATGAAGTAAGGACGCATATCAAAAATTTCAGAAATTTTATCAGCGATTTCTCCATCAGTCATGTCAACTTTAGAAGTTCCGTATGTATCAACGTACATTCCACATGGCTGAGCCACACCAATGGCGTACGATACTTGAACTAAAATCTCATCACACACACCTGCTGCAACTAAGTTCTTTGCTACGTGACGCGTTGCGTATGCTGCTGATCTATCCACTTTAGAAGGGTCTTTTCCTGAGAATGCACCACCTCCGTGAGCACCTTTCCCTCCGTAAGTATCAACGATAATCTTACGTCCAGTCAATCCTGTATCTCCGTGAGGTCCGCCAATTACAAAAATCCCAGTTGGGTTAATGTGATACGTGATCTCATCTGTAAACAATTTTTGAAGGTCAAAAGAAAGCTTCGCTTTAACTCTTGGAATTACAATGTTTATTATATCATCGTTGATTTTCGCCAACATCGCTTCTTCTGAGGCGAAATCATCATGCTGTGTTGAAACAACAATTGTATCAATTCTTTGAGGAACGTTATCATCAGAGTATTCAATCGTTACTTGCGACTTTGCATCCGGACGTAAATAAGGAATCAATGTCGGCTGGTTGTTACGAATACTCGACATTTCTTGCAAAATTTTGTGTGCAAGGTCCAACGCCAAAGGCATATAGTTTTCCGTTTCCTTCGTTGCATAACCGAACATCATCCCTTGGTCTCCTGCCCCTTGATCCTCTGGATTTGAGCGTTCAACACCTTGACTGATATCTGCCGATTGATCGTGAATCGCCGATAAAATCCCACATGAATTGTAATCGAACATGTATTCCGACTTCGTGTATCCAATTCTCTTAATTGTATCTCGAGCAATTTTCTGAACATCTAAATAGGTGTTCGTCTTAACTTCTCCTGCTAATACAACTTGACCTGTTGTTACTAGCGTTTCACAAGCAACTTTTGACTGAGGGTCAAATGCCATGAAATTATCAATTAGAGCATCAGAAATTTGATCTGAAACTTTATCTGGATGTCCTTCTGAAACGGATTCAGACGTAAACAAATACGACATACTATTTTGCTTTAAATATTAGAAAACAAAAGTAGCAAATTAATCCTAATCAATAGGGCGGCCGCGTTGCTGTTTTAGAATATTTTTAGATAAAATGAAAGCAAATAAAAATTATGAAAACTGAATTACTCTTTGCCATAAGGCTTCTTATTCTTTTCTCCTGCAAACAAAACCAGAGACAAGTCATTAAAATTGATGGGGAATGGAACGTGAAAGCTGAAGAGATAGTCGGTATTGGAACTATTGACACTGATATAATCTACGAATCTGAATATTGTAAATTAAAGCAAGATGAATTCTGCGAATTTTCAATCCGCAACTTTGACACGGAGTTATTACTTCTGGTAATTTATAGCATCAGTGAGAATGGAAACAAATTGAACCTTTCAATCACTGTTGGATTTGGATTGGAAACTCGAGTTTACAACATTATTAAGATTTCGAATCGAAAATTGATCTTGGTAAATTCCAATGCGCCTTTCAGAGAATTTTCAAGAATTGAATTAAGAGCTATCAATTAAAGCTTACCGTTGTTCGATGTACCCCGCATCACCTTCTTTGAGGTCCAAAATCCAAGTGTAATCACCAATAAAATGTGAATTAAAGAATCCCATTTTTTTGTAATCTGATTCAGGAATATAAGCTCTTTGTCGGTGTGACAATCCTCCAACTTTAGTTTGCGGTGCAATTCCATCAAGTAGACAAGGAGCGCTGTACTTGTGGGCTTCAAAATCACTTCCGTATTGCCAGACTTCTTGCCACTCGGAAGGCGTAACACTTCCTGCTTCGGCATTTTCTGCTGCTATAATGTAGAGACCACCAAAATTGATTTTTCCTCTTAACTTTTCAACCATACCTAAGCTATAAGCATACCCCATGCTGTGAGCAACGATAAATAAAGTGTCATTTTTGGACTTGTTGGGAAGTTCATTTAATTGCTGTATTAAGTTTCTTCCGGCAATTCTTCCGTTATTTCGGCGAAGATCGAACCCTTCTTTATTGGATTCTAAATTCAGTAACTCGACCGTTTTCACTTTACTTCTCAAGCCAAAAAATGACCATCCTTTTTCGGATTTTTTACATACGTGATACTTCGGGTTCCTGCACCTTTGAGGATATTTTTGAGAAAGTGTTGTAAATTCAATCAAACTTGCATGGTTTGCTGTTGCAACAGAATGATGTCCATCGGCATAGTATGTTTCTGTTGGATTTATTTTTTTCTCAAACAGCACATTGATCTGATTCCATGGTTTCCAATACAAATATCTATCCTCCTGATGAATTAGATTTTTAGAATCAGAGAATTCCAGTCCATTACCTCTGATATCTTCAAAATTCTCCTCAAAAGTGGTCCCAAGTGAGGTCGGTCTGTATCCGTTCACAAAAAGTAAAATTCGCTTTGCGGGATCAAGGAGCCGGAGTTTTTCAGTTATATCTACACCAATAAAATTGAACACTCTTTGTTCTAAGAACTGACCCTTTTCATCTAAATAGGTATACACCATATAGTGACTGTGTGCAAATCGCTTGAAGTTACCGTCTTTCAAAAGTAAAGAGTCTAAATCTTTCGCTAATTTGCATTTTAGATCGCCTGATTTTGTCTTTTTCAACTCGAAGTAAAGCACTCTTTTCTTCTTTTCAAGACTCCATTTATTGCCTCTCTTGAGAAGGATTTCAGAACCTAGTCTTGCCTCCTCAGAGCGTCGTGTATTATTGTTATCCACCAATTCACTGGACACATCATTAATACTCATTCCGTTGTATTTTTTCAATTCACCTTCATCTACTTCGAACATATAATACCCTTCATTTATTAAAAGGAATGCTCCATAGAAAGCGGCTAAAAATGCACTGAAAACAACTAGTCGAGTTGCCCATCGAAACAATCGGTATTTACGAATTCGATCCACTTTCTGTACAATTTTACGACGTGTGAAAACGGAAAGCATCCCTAAAAGAAGTACGCCGAAAATGTGTAAAAAACAGATTGGGTAACTAAAAAATTTGAACAATTGATAAAACAGAAAATTGTCAATGTCCAAGTGAAGTGAATAGGTATTCCTTTTAAACACAGTACGAATCGACTTTCTCAATCCTCCGGCATTTAGAATGATATTTCCGTTGGCATCTTCTTCCCAAAGATAATAGGCTATAATCCCGTTACTCGTCTTAACGTCTTCGTAATTGTCATAATAGGAAACACTTTTGTGCATTAACTGAACGGCTTCCCATTGCGAATAGGTCAACTCAGTTCCCTCTATATCCATTAAATTTCTTGTCGATCCTTTATCCGGACCGTCATGTACCCATGTATCCTCCAGGGCTCCAATACCATAGCCCAATTCCTTTGCAATAATTCTAAAAAGATCTTTTGTGTTCGCTTTAACGAAGGCAACGGCCTTGTTTCTTATCGAGTAACTAACAATTGATTGATCAACAAATCCACTAGTTAGAAATACGTAATAGGACTTTGGATTGCGATCAATAAATTCATCGAAATATTCGTTCCTTATCTCCGTCATTTGACTGGTGAATCGGTCCTTATCTAAACTTGGGTTTGACAAGACCGTATCGGTAAAAACGGTTGTATTGAATTTATTTTGAACTTCAACAGTTACATTCAATCCGGTTTGTTGATAGACGCGGTTAAGGTACCGGTAAAGGCTGTCATTATCCAAGCTGATGGCGACAAGCGGAATAATGACAATGTCAACGGTGCTTTCTGGGTATACTATTACACGTAGCATTCCTATTATTTCACCCCCCTTCTTTAGGGTTAAGGTATAATTGTAATTCATTATAGGAAGAACGATTGTAACTGTATTATCGCTTCTTTTTACATGCTCTAATTCATAGGTTGAATCGGCAATCACAAACGACAAATCAGCGTATTTGACTCCCTTTGGAAGAACAATGTTAACGGAGTCCATATAGCCTTGCGCAACTGACTTATAAGCCACTTGCTGGTTGTTTGAATCACCTACCATTGAAACGTGGTAGTTTTCTTCCCAATCTGAAACTAGATAAGCATCGAATCCAAACAATTGATCTTCATAGGGTACGAATTCAACTTTTTTGGAACCCTCCTTTTGCCCAAAGGAAAATGTGCTTGATGCGATTATCAAACAAGACAGAACAAGATGGAATAATGATTTTTTCGTCACTGGATACTCTCAAATAAAGTGTAAAGATATTAACGCTTGAGAGACTAACGATATTGTTTGACAAAAAAAACGTCCCTTTCTCAGATTAATTGAATAAGGGACGTTTAAATTGATTCAATTATCCGTCTGTCTTCTGTTATCTCAGCTTTACGCCAAGAGAATGTAAAGGTTCCTGACCCTCCTTTTATTGCAAGGTCACTTCCAGTTCCCCTATCAGAATTTTCAATTCTTCTCCTCCAATTGTTTAATTGAAAACCGAAGGCCTGCATAGATGTTCATACCGTAAATTGGCGCCCAAATTCGCGTTGCATTGAACGAACTACTGAATGGGTTATCCGCATCGATAATTGGATTCTGCTGACGGTAATTGGTCAAGTTTTCACCTCCGATGTAAAACTCCCAACGTTTGTAAACATGAGTGATCTGAGCATTCAATATCGGATACGCCTGGCTTACATTGTCTTTTGAAAGTGTGCTGTCGGCCAATTGAACTTGCGGCAATCTTGCTTCTCCAAAAACCGAACAGGTTAGATCGTATTCCCACCTTTTGTTTCTGGATTTAAAGCCAATATTAACAAATCCACGGTGTTTGGGAATCATCACTTGTTGTTGGAGTACACCTCCGTATTTGGCGCGAACATCCAAAAATTTATAGGCAAATCTCACGTCTATAGTTTTCGAAGGAGCATAGGACAATTCAGCTTGAATAGCATTTGAGAATGACGTTCCATTGAAATTTCCGAAAGTGATCAGGCCTGGATTTGCGTCTCGATCCACAATCATTTGATTTTCAAATTGTGTATGGTAATAATCGACAATAAATGATCCTTTCTTGTTGAAAAGTTTGAATTGCTGCGAAAAGCTTCCGCCAATATTCCATGAAATTTCGGGCAAAACAGTATCGGGAGCAACCCACACTTGAGATGTTGCAAGCAAGGAAACATTGTCAATCATGTAATTTGGAACGCGCCATCCTTTACCTCCTGTAAATCGAACATCGGTGTATTCCGTTAAAATGTATTTGATGTGCAATCGAGGGGAAGCTAGAAGACCAAAAATGTTGTGGTAATCTGCTCTAGCTCCAGCAACTAAAGAAAGCCGGGAAGTTGTCAACGTATATTCTCCAAAAGCACCGGGAACAATTTCCAGCCTGTCCGCGTTTAATGAATCCATTTGTTGATTCAGATCTGAATACACGCCGCTTAAACCAAGTCTGTATTTATGGTCCGTAGTTCCAATAATCCCATCGAAAATGGCATTGATATACCCTCGCTTTTCTTCTCCTTTGAATTCACGGTTTCCAAATTTCGCTTCAAACGTTTGGTACTTTACGTTGTAAACAACGCCTATTGAATGTGCTGGTTTCTTCATGAAAAATCCAGTTTTAGCGAATACATCAATGTGTCTAGAATCTAGTGTTACATCGAAAAAATCAACTCCAGAATTGCGAATCAAATTTGTTTGACCGCCCGTTTTATTGTCCCAATACGCATTGAACCCAACCTGGGCCTGCATCTTTTCCCCTTCGTATTTGTATCGATTTAATACGGCAAGATTTGTTCCCATTGGGATATCTCGAAAACCGTCCTTGTTCAAATCAACTTCAACTGGACTGGTAGATGCATGAGCAAACCAACCCGACGACCATTTCTCATTGAGTTTGAATCCTGAATTGAAATTGAATTCCGTTCTTCCGAATCTATTACCATAGACATTAAAGTAAAGCGCTTCCATTTCTTCCGGTTTCTTAAGTTCTATATTTACCAATCCTGCCATGGATTCATATCCATTAACAACATTACCTGTTCCTTTGGTAATCTGAATTGACTCAATCCATGTTCCGGGCATTGAATTCAACCCAAAAGAACTTTCAAGTCCCCGCAAGTAGGGAATGTTCTCCATTTGAATTTGGGTATAGACACCGTCCAAGCCCATCATTTGAATTTTCTTCGCTCCAGATACGGCATCAGTAATGTTTACATCGACGGAGGCATTTGTTTCAAAGGATTCAGAGAGGTTGCAACAAGCTGCTTTTCTCAATTCTCCAGATGAAATCGTTTCAACGGCTAAGGTTTTTAATCTTGAAATAGAATGTGTTCCTTTTTTGTATTCGACCACAACATCTGGCAACAATAAATCAGAATAAAGTGTGATTGAAAATGAAATGAATCGATCTTTTTTGGTGACAATAACAGTATCCGAAAAGTAGCCTCGAGCTGAAAAGACCATGGTATCGGGTAATTTTTTAGGAAGAATCAAATCGAATTTCCCTTCTTCATCCGTTATTGCACCTCCTTTCGCATTGAGCAATCGAACTTTAGCGCCATAGAGTGTTTCTTTTACATCTGTTTCTCCTCTGGAACCGTAAATAATCCCTTTGACTTGAGCTATCGCGCTTAGGGATAACAAGCACATTATTAGTACAATAGTATTTTTCATTGATCTTGAATTTGTTAATTATTCTTGCGGAACTAGCGGTTTAGTTCGCAGGCAAATCAACATGTGTTAAATCAACCAATTTTGTTTTTTGAGAATAAGATCCTTCCCAGATTCGGGGGGAGGGGGATTTTTGTGAACTTCTTCATTCGCAAGATTGCATGGAAATTCATTATAGACCAAGAACGACTCAGCAGAGAAATCAGCAATAATAACTACAGAAATATTGACCTCATCAAAGAAATCGAGTTTTAATTGAATGTGATGCAATTCATTTGAGCAGCAGTCATCATCTTCATCAAAATCTTCACAACAACTTTCTGTGTGCAGTTGATCTGAGCAGCAGTCGTCTGTATGCATCTCATCGGCTTCACCGCAATGCTCATCTTCTGCAAAAGTCAATACGGTTGTTTCATTTCCTTCACAAAAATGAGAAACCAGACCAACTCCGATTGATCCCACTAAGAGGACCAGAATCGAAAACAATACTACTATTGATTTAAAATGCTTCACGATTCAAAAGTAGAGGTATTAATCCAAATAATAAATTCATTTTGCAAGTATTCTTGAAATGTTTGGGTTAATTTTACAGTAAATAAACAAACGTTATGAAGGTTCCAGTTACAGTATATGCAGAAATGACTCCTAATCCGTCAACAATGAAGTTTGTTGTAAATAAACATCTATTAGGTGCTGGAGACTCTGCTCAATTCAACTCTATGGCGGAAGCGAAAGGTTTTTCACCGTTGGCAGCAGAGTTGTTTAGCTTGCCTTTTGTCAAGGGTGTTTTCTTGGCCTCTAACTTTGTAACAATCACAAAAACAGACAATCTTTCTTGGGATTTCATCACTATGGAGTTGCGTGAATTTATCAAGGAATGGATTGGTGATGCGAAAGATGTATTAATTGCAATGCCTTCGCCAAATGATCCGGTTGCAGAAGATGCGGCACCGAAAAAAGTGTTCGCTCCTTCTGAATATGACGATGCTATTCAAAACCTTTTGGAAGAATACGTGCAGCCTGCTGTTGCCAATGATGGTGGACAAATTGATTTTAGAGGATACGAAAATGGAATTGTAACCGTTTTATTAAAGGGATCGTGTGCTGGATGTCCATCTAGCACTGCGACATTGAAAGGTGGAATTGAGAGTTTATTGAAACAACACCTTCCAGAAGTTCAAGAAGTAATCGCAGAAAACGAATAATAAAAAACACCTCATGAAAAAATCAGCTTTCGTTGTTCTTTCAATAGTGTTCATCTCCTTTGGATGTGACAAGGAGAAGGAGCGCATGGAAGTCATTAAAGACTGCACTGGCGTTTACTTACGTGCAAAAAATGGTCAGGACTTTAAAGTGTGTAATGATGAGTTGTTAGATAATGTTAATGGCGGTACGAAAATCAAAGTGACGTATGACAATCTAGACGAGTGTTTTGGGATTCTTGAGCCACCCACATGCAGCGAAACGCACACGTTTGAGGGTAAGATAGAGATTACTGAGGTTTTTTAGTAATCCATTCGTCCGATATACTAGACAGAATAAAGTATTCTAAGGAATCAATACCAAGAGAACATGGCTTCTAGATTTTCTCTCTTTATCCATTGTCCCATGCTTTTCACCAAAGTTGTTATCAACTCTTCTTTTGTGAAGATGTCTTTTTTATATTCGCTATAATCCATTTTTGCCTTATCCACTTCTTCTTCTTTGATTTCAGTAGCGAAGTAAACGATAGATCCATTTTCCGTAGCCAATCCAAGGATTGCTCCTGGTAAGCCATAAAAGCCCTCTGGACCAATTGAAGGAACGATGTCTGGTGAAAACCATGCATAAATTCTAGTTGAATCGTTCTGTTCCCAAATTGCCTTTCTACACATGTGTCCAGCAAATTTTCTTTTGTTCTCGGTAATTTTCCAAGTTCTCTCACTCAATGAATCTTTTAAAAGCATTTCTTGTCCCCAAGAATTCATTATCATAAAAAACTCTTCGTCTTCAAGATTTTGATACACCTTGTTCCTTTGGGTCAGCATTTTCATCATTCCACCCTCCTCTACCTCATCGTTTTCAATGAATTCAAACACAGATGAAGTTTCATTAAACGCTAACTCGAAATTCTCTTTGCGTATTTTGTTCTCATCCGTAATAAAACGACTTGCTCGAGGATTATCCCCAACCGTCTTTTTTAAATTGGTTCTTCTCTCATAAATGATTTTCCCAGACGTAATCTGTGCAATCGACGCTGTCGACAACATTGCTATGATTGCGGTCGCTAGTATTCTTTTAAAACATTCCATTTCCGTCTTCTTCTTTAGTTTTTCTATTGTTGAATCTCATTGTCAATTTAAGCAGGAAGTAACGCGATATAATTGTTGTTCTGTAATCCGTTGTTACGTTTCCATTAATCTCTCTTCTTGCATTGATATTTTGATTCAAGATATCGTTTCCTTTAAGCGCTAATTCTAAGTTGTTCGTTTTTAAAAATTTCTTACTGATTTCAGCATTCAAAACAAAGAACTTCGTATCGTAAATTCCATTACCCCCAGCTTCACCCAATTGTGCATTAACGGTGTAAGTTCCTTCTGAACTAATTGTAAATCCTTTTGGTAGTCTCCATTTGAATCCTGCAGCATAATTCCCAACTGAATATGGAGTTGCAACGCTATTCAACGAGCTAATTGCGCTGTTGTAAGCATAACTAGCGCTTGTTTCCATCTCAAGTGAATCACCCAAAAGGCTAAACTTCACTTTCATTGCTGGAGTAATTGCATAGTTATCCGTTTTATTTTCAATACCACTTACATAATTTGTAAACCTGAAGAAAGAAGCGTTGATTCCAGGTTCAAGAGTGACCTTTCTACCAAACATTGGAATTCCAGCACCACTGTAAACAACAGCGGTAGCGTTTCCATCAACATTTACTGTTTTAGAAACAGTTCTACCGAATGTATCGTAAACAGTAGAATCTGCGAAGGCGTTATTTGTCAAACTGAAATTACTTCCTGCCCATATATATCGACCTGAAAGAGCTTTCCATGTATTGAACCTTATGCTTGCTGAGTGCATATAGTTAGGCAACAAATCAGGATTCCCCGACACCAATCTGTTTGGGTTTGAGTTATCTTGAACTGGTTGCACATCATTAATAGATGGTGCTTGAGAAGAAGTCCTGTAATTTACTCTCAAACGTTTACTCATCGATGGTTTGTAACGATACTCTAAAGCTGGGAGGAAGTTCTGCAAGTTTTGAGGCGTTTCAATTCCTGTTGTTTGATTAACATTAGAAATTGTAATGTCCCTAAATCGAGCTGTCACTCCGAAATAGTGTTTTTTCGGTTCGTAAGAGAATTTAAGACCGGCTCTGTTTTGCACTCTTGTATTGTTAAACACATTTGTCAACCCAGTATTTAAGCTATCGTAAAGGCTTGTTACTTCATTGAAGTCAAATGCTTGTTTGTCTTGGTTACTGATCCCATATTCAAACAAGTATTGGAACTCCAATTTCATCTTTTTTCCAATTGGCTCAATATAAGTGAAGGTACCAAAATGATCTGTGGTGTTATTTGTGTTTGTCTTATTCTGGCGCAATGGATCGACTGGTATTTGTGTGACGAAATTATTCGTATAAGAATCCAAATACCCATTCGATTCGTTATCATTTAAAGAGAGGTCATACCTCAATTCCATTTCACGTTTTTTCTTCTTGAAACTTCGATTAATTCTCGCAAAACCTCCAAGACTAAATCCTTTTGAACTTGTTGAATCTCGAACATCGGTTCCTAAAGTTTGAACTCCACCCGTCGTAAAGAAGCTTGAGATATCTGAATTATCAGAAATCCCTTTGTCAATTGTGAATGCTGGTTTTACTTGTAATGTTGTTAAAGAGTCCAATTGGAGTTCAAGGTTCATATTGAATCTGTGTGATTCGTTTCCAGTGTATCTTCTGATTGAATCATCAGTAATATATGTTGTATCCATTAAGTAATATTCAGAACGACTCGCTGAATTTGCATCCAATCGATCGTTATAATACGAATAGTTCACACCAAATTTAGAGTTCTTGTTTTTCCCAAATTTATCAGAGTAATAGAGCCCTGCTTTCAATGTTTGAGGGACACCGCTTGTATTGTTTTGAGCTCCACCGTTCCATCTATTTCCTGAGGAACTCTCATTTTCCAATCCAAATTTATTCATATCTCCCCAACCGAAGCTAGAACGTGGTGTATTCGAGCCTAATGCGAAAACAGAAATCTTTTGGGCTCCATCAAACTTATTTAGAAGAATTTCTCCTTCATAGAATGGGTTTGTTCCCAATTCACCAAGAATCGGGGTCAGCGCAAAGTCGGAGGCGCCGGATATTCGGCCAAAGTATCCTTTCTTGGCACTGTCTTTAAGCTTTAGATCGAGGACTTTGATCTTTTCATCATCTCCTCCAATTCCGTCTTCGTTTTCCTTCTCATAAACCTGAACAGTTGCGATACCATCTGCCCCTAAGTTCTTTGTTGCAATCGTTGGATCGGAACCAAAGAACTCATCTCCATCTACAAGCACCTTACTAATTTCCTCTCCTTGAGAAGTTATTTTTCCGTCCTTATCAACCGTGATCCCAGGTAATTTCTTCAATAACTCCTCTACAACAGCGCCTTCTGCCACTGCGAATGAATCCGCGACATAAACGAGCGTATCGCCTTTGTAATAGATTGGATCTTTATAAGCGTAAATCACTACTTCTTCAATCTCCTGAGATTTGGAAGGAAGAATTACCGATTTAATTTCGATTGAATTGTTCTCTTCATTTCCGAAAATATAATATGTTTTCTCGTCAAAATCTGGATGGTCAATGACAAGTGAGAACGTATCCAATCCAAAATTGTTCATTTCGAATTTACCCGAAGCATCTGTTCGTGTAAACCCCAACAATTGTGAGTCGTTAATTCGAATTGCCATTACGAGCGCATTCTTCAATAGTTTTGTTCCTGTCGAGTCGTACACCGTACCTGATACCTGCATGTTTTGACCGAAGCCAAGAGAGCTTGTCATCAAGGCAAGTACAATTATAATAAGTTTTGTGAACTTCATTTTCAATAAGTAGAATTTAACAAGCACAAGTTTAGTTACTCAACTACATTAATCTGAAATATTAATGTTTAATGGCTAGAGGCTGTGACAAAGGGGGACAACCAAGGTTCAATGATTCGCGGATTATTTCTCTTCTACCACTTCAACTGCACCAAGAAGTGCTTGGTATTCATACCCTGCTGGATCTTTCATCGTTTGGAAGGTGACTTGCAATTTCATTCCGATCTTGCTTTCTTGATTTTGATAGAGCGACATCAGAAACGGAGTTCTCTTTTGAAGAAGAAGGGCAGTTTCGTAACCTCCGTCTTTATTTTCACCGACCATTATGTAGCGCTCCGCTCCTTCATCTACGAAGCCTCTAAAGTTGGTTTCAAACTCATCTTGCTGCGTAAGTGCGCGAAATGCTCGTTCATCACTGCAACTTTGGGTCGTTGCCAATGTAAATGAAGATTGGTCAAGGTAATCTTCATACGGAGCAGTTCTTTTCTTCGTTAAGATGGGTTTAGAATTTTCATCATAGTAGGTCACACGCTCTACAAAATGGGCATCATCTCCAACACCTTCTTCGAAATATTCTTTTGACGCGTACGTCCTTTTGTCCTTATAGTAAAAAAGATTCGACATAATACTACCTCCCTCAGTAACGGTGTACTTTTCCGTCATTCTTAAGATTTGATCGTCATCATTCACCTTAAATGCCAGCTCGTATGAAGTTTGATCGGAGTGAGAATAGAATAGGCTGTTCCCTATATTCAAGGTTGCTGAGTTATCAATATGGTTGATGTATTTCTCAAACTCCTCATTGTCATCTCGGTAGGCTTCAGTAGTTGTGCTCTTTTTCTTGGCAGGTTCTTTTTCTGCAGGCTTTTCGGAACAAGCGATTAAAAATAAAAACGAGCATGCAAGTAGAAATACTAATTTGAAATTTGTCATATATAAGCTTTATTCTAGAATTCGTTATCCGGTAAAAGTAACAACAAAAAATTTGTTGTTTTAGTTGGAAGTCGAAAAAGAACAAGTATATTTGCACCGCTGTTAGAGGGTATCCTACCAGAATATATCGCGGGGTGGAGCAGTTGGTAGCTCGTCGGGCTCATAACCCGAAGGTCATAGGTTCGAGTCCTGTCCCCGCTACAATGAGAATAAAAGCCCTGTGTCATCCCGATACAGGGCTTTTTGTTTGGTTTTACATTTTCCGATATCCGTTAAACAATAGTTTCATTTCCCTCATCATACTATGACATCTATTCCCGAACTAACGTAAGGTTACCATGTTTAATACCTGGCTTACCATAAACATCTTCATAAATTACTTTCCAGAAATAAACGCCGTCCTCAGCCTCTTTACCGCGAGGAGTTAATCCATCCCAGCCATCAATATAATTCGTTGATTCATACATAACATTCCCCCATCGATTAAGAATGACAATATTAAAGTCTTTAATACTTAGAATATCAACAGGAACGAACAGGTCATTAACAAAATCACCATTTGGTGTAAATACATTAGGCATTTCAACAATAACACATCCAGCAAGCTCATTTACAATGGCGATATCAATATATTCGGTAGCCGCACATCCATTTGTATCTGTTACTAAAACGCTATATGACCCGACACCCAAACCAACTAGAGAGTCGAGGGTATTATTTGATCCCGTATTCCATAAATAAGAATATCCTGGAGTACCCCCTTCGGCTACAACGCTAGCGACTCCAATTGTATCTCCAAAACAAATAGGAGTTGAATATCCTTCTAATGATAATGGTTCTAATGGTCCAGAAACAATTGGGTTAAGTGTAACTATACAACCGTTCATATCAATTACTGTCGTCGTATACGCCCCTGCCGTTAATGTATCAATACCCGAAACACTAAACGAGATTAAGTTATTCCAAGAATACGTATACCCTGGTGTGCCTCCAGTTACAGTAAGATCAATACTTCCATTGTCACCACCAAAACAAAGAACGGGAACAATGTTTGAAATTACGTTTATCGGCGCAAAAGGTTGTGTAATAATAGCAGATAAGGTATCCGTACAATTACTAGAGTCCGTTACAAGAACCGAATAAGTGCCTGACGGTATACTCGTTAAATCTTGATTTGAAGAAGCATTATTCCATAAATAAGTATAAGGTTGAACGCCTCCGATTACGCTAAGATCTAACGACCCAGTCGCGTCACCAAAACAGAGCACATCAACATGTGTTTCAGTAAGCACAATATCTGAAGGATCGAGAATAGTGTCGGTATAAGTTATTTGACACATATTACTATCCGTCACCGTTACACTGTATATCCCGGGAAGCAGATTCTGAATATCTTCCGTAACCTCCATATTATTCCATAGGTATGTGTAAGGTAGAACCCCGCCTGTAGCTGTTATATCAATTGATGCGATAGAATCACCGAAACAAGTAGGAACAGCAGTAGCTGATATTCCAAGAGGAGTTGGTTCAAGTATAGTTACTGAAATAGTATCGAAACAGGCATTAGAATCGGTAACCAATACATCGTATGAACCTGCAATTAAAGTGTCCAAGTCTTGAATAGTATCCGTTGTGTTCCAGAGATACGTATACCCTGGAGTCCCTCCATTCACAGTAAGGTCGATTGCTCCGTTATCTCCTCCTGAACAAAGAACATGCGTCAATGAAGTAGATAAACTGATCGCAGCAATTGGTTCGACGATTGTAACTGAAATTGTGTCAATACAAGCATTTGTATCAGTTACTGTCAATGAATAGGTTCCAAATGGAATCCCCGTTAAATCTTCGGTTGTATCCGTAGTATTCCATATATATGAATAAGATTGAACGCCTCCTAAGGTTGAAACATCAATCGAAGCCGTTGAATCTCCGAAACAAAGAATGTCCAAATGCGTTTCAGAAAGTATTAGTTCCGTTGGTTGGAAAACAGTATCAACATATGAAATTTGACACATATTACTATCAGTAACTGCTACTGAGTATATTCCAGCGCCGAGGTTTTGAATATCTTGAGTTACTTCAGTATTGTTCCATAAGTACGTGTAAGGAGTTTCACCGCCGTCAACTTCAATGTTAATGCCACCAATAGAATCGTTGAAACATAAAATATCAGTTACTACTGTTGATGTAAAATACAGCGAAGTATCGGGTTCTGCTATGATGAAAGACATGAATCCACCGCAGCTGTTTGTATCAAGAACATTTACGTAATATGCACCAGCAGGAAGGCCTGTAACATCTTGTGTTATTTCACTATTGCTCCAATCATAAAAATATCCAGGAGTACCATTGGTAAGGGAAATATCTATCGAACCTGTAGAATCACCATAGCACAGAACATCAACATATACTTCTGAGATAAGTATAGCATCAGGATCTGAAAGAACCACGTTCAATGTGTCCATACAATTGTTAGTATCAGAAACTGTAACGAAATAAAGTCCTGCGTTTAGGTTCGTAATATCCTGAATCGTATCACCATTATTCCATGTATACGTATACCCTGGAGTTCCGCCTATAACCGAAAGGTCTATTGATCCTTGCGTACCACTTTGACAGAAAGGGTCAAAAGCAGTTGCAGATGCCTCAAGTTCTGCGGGTGTATAAATGTCCGCCGTGAAGTTTTGAGAGCAATTGTTTGAATCCAAAACAGTAACATTATACGTTCCTTGAGGAAGGTCACTTAAATCCGGAACCGTATCTCCAGTAGACCATAAGTAGGTGTATGGCGCAACGCCTCCAAGAACTGTAAGGTCTATTGTTGCCAATGAATCACCAGAACATATGTTTTCCGTGGCTACCGCAGAAATGGTCATCGAATCAAGAGGTTGACTAATTGTGAAATCCACAAAGTTCATACATCCGTTGATATCAGTAACTGTATCAGTATATGTGCCTGAGCTAAGGTCAATTTGATCTTCAGTAAACACATTGTTTGACCACGAGAAGGTATATGGTGATGTTCCTCCAGTGATTGTAACATCAATGGAACCGATTGTATCCCCAAAACAAAGAACATCAGTAATTATTCCAGTAATTGAAATTGTATCAGGTTGAATCAATGAAATACTGTCTAGCATCTGGCAACCGTTGCTATCTGTTACAACAACATTATATGTTCCAGCATCTAAGTTGGTTATCGAATCTATAATTTGAGCGCCTGGCGACCATAAATAAGTGTATGGTTGAACACCTCCAGTAGCTGTTACTTGAGCGCTTCCATCCATTGCATTGAAACAGCTAATATCTTGTCCGTTATAATCAGAAGTGACAGCAGTTGAAGTTACTAATACCGGAGCTTCTGTTAATGTAATCGATTCAGTGATTGTACAATTATTTGAATCTGTAACCGTAACGGTATATGTTCCTGCAGGCAAATCGCCAGCCAATGAATCTAAATCACCATTGGACCACGAATAGGTGTATCCAGGTGTTCCTCCAAATACATTTAGCAATACCGATCCAGTTGAATCACCAAAGCATAAAATGTTCGTGACGACGGAGGTCATCGATAATGGCAATGGGGGCGCAGTTATTTCAAAAGAAACCGTATCGCTGCATCCATTAATATCGAATACAGTGTCGATGTAAACTCCAAATGGTACGTTTGTTAAATCTTGAGTTATTTCGTTATTTGACCAAGAATATGTGTACGGAGTTGTTCCGCCAATGACTGTTGCATCGACGAAGCCAGTGCTATCTCCAAAACACAAAACGTCTGTTATTGCTCCACTTACAGAAAGTGAATCGGGCTGAATGAGGTTTACACTATCCATTACAACACATCCATTACTATCCGTCACAGTAACAACGTGCACTCCCACATCTAGACCAGTAATAGTATCAGTTATAAATGAAGTTGGTGTCCATAAATAACTATACGGAAGAACACCACCTGTCGCTACAACCGCAGCATCACCATCCATGGCATTGTAACAGCTTATGTCTTGCCCATTATAATCGGATAGAATCGAAGCTGTAGCCTCAAGAATAAGAGGTTCAGTAATTGAAAATGTATCAGCAACCGTACATCCATATTGGTCTGTGGCAATTACATTGTATGTTCCAGCATTCAAATTTCCTGCAAGTGAATCCGAATCAGTATTCGACCATTGATATGTAAAAGGTCCGTTTCCAATTCCGCTAACGTCTATGAATCCTAACCCTAAATTGAAGCACGTATCATCTTGTAGGGTATTGAGTTGTAATATAGGATTGTCAGAAACAAATACAGGAGCTGTTGTATCGGTAATACATTCAACACCCAAATAACTCACTGATAAAATGTAATCCCCACCATTGATAAGCTGAACGTTCGGAATCATAGGATTGTTCCCAGTAAATGTAAATCCATTTGGTCCAGTCCAAGAGAAATCTAAGAATGTTGAATTCGGGAAACTTAACGATAGTAATTCCCCTACACATAAAGAATCGGTATGCGTTATAACTGTATCAGGACAGTTACTTACATCAACAGTAACGATACCACTTTCAAGCGACGGACATCCATTTGCATCCAGTAAATCTGATGCTCCGTTGTTCCCATTTGTAATTCCTGAAATTTGACCCGTTCCAAATACGTATGCCCTATTTTCAAGAATGGGTCCACATTGCCAAATTGCACATTCATCAGGCAATTGTACTTGGAATTTTATAACGGTACTATCAGCACCATTTGGAGAGTTTATAACTTGCCCTCCTACTGCTCCACTGGCTCCCGTTCCGATTCTCATGCGGATGACATTGTCAGCTGCAATAAATTCACCTTGATCAGCATCAATTAAATCTGTCTTTGATCCCATGTTGGGTCCGTAATCCACAGACAATGAATTCGGAATATAGATCAACCGCTGATCCAATGTGTCTGTCAAAAACGTTCCAATAGAAACATCAGACCCGATATTTTTTGCGACAATGGAATATTCCAAGATATCTCCGGGCTCTACAGATCCTGCATTTAAATCAGTATAAGTAACAGAAGCCCTAAGATCGGGTTCATAAATATCAATTGCCGAAGTGATAACACTTGTTAAGATAGTTTCAGAATTTGTGGAAACACGAATTGTTGCAGTTGATACGGCATTACCGATGTAGTTGAATGTTGAATTATTTGGGGAATAAATGTTTGCATCGTGCCCTAAGTTGTTGTTGTAACTTGGATTACGAAATGCTGTGAGAATTCCATCCCTTGAAATTGTACTGTTAAAAGAGTTGTTTAGAGGGTGGATAGCATCACTAATGTTTACGAATACTCCAGCACCATTGAATGAAAGTTGATCCCCTCCTTGTCCTCTATCTCCATCGTGCGCAACAACTCCAAGCTCAAAGTTTACCGCTCCAGATGGAGGAGTTAGAAACCCCGAAAGAGGAATATCTACTGTTCCACTTGCTCCAGGACTAACATTTGCTAATCCATCAAAAACGGTGAGATTTTTCATCGTTTCATAAATATTGTTGTAAACCACAACAATTGTCCAACCACCAAACGTATTTGAACCTACGTCTGTCACAATATTTGCTACGGTATAATTGGAAGTGATTGAATTTGCTTGAACAATAGCCGTTATATCTTTAAAACAGAAAAATGAAGACTTTCCAACAGTGTTGTCTAATGTTTCATCCGCTATCAAATCGACATAAACTCCAGCATCAACCTTCAATTTTATATTGCTTCGGCTTGCCCAGCCAGGAGTAGTTGCCGGCTGATTGTCGAGGTGTCCTACCCAGTACAATCCTGCAAACGTTATTTCGCTACAATTGGCTAAATTTAATTGATCGGAAGAAGATGAAAATGTACTCAAATCACTGTCAATGTCCACAAAGTTACTCGAAACGCCATTATTGTCGCTTATTCCTCCTGGCGGTACTTCAGTATGAGCAGAACACGTGCCGCAGCCAACAGAAACGTTAGCAAGAATACTTAATCCTCCTTTTTGATTGGTTTGATACCGAATAGTAAAAGGATCAACGGTCTGTCCAAATGAAATAAATGATGCAAAAAACAAGGCAAAAAGAGAGGAGCAAATATTCATATGCAGCGTAGACTTTAATTCAACCTCTAAAAATAGACAAATACTCGATGTAATCATCATTCTTTTTAATGAAAACTGTATAAATTCCTTATTTAATAAGGAATTTATACACCTGCTTTTTTTTAAAAAAACGGATTGTATTTAATGGTGTGCTAGCATTTGTTATTTCAATGCAGGCTCGACAATATTAAAATGATCAATTAACAATAAGTGCGGAGACTCTGCAATGCACCGCAAAGCGAATTTTTTTTATTGAAATACACTTCATATTCTATCCGCTCAACGAATCCTAAATTTAACGATATAACAATTAATAAGTGGGTTCGAAAAAGACACCAATACCTAAAAAAATACTTAACTTTCGATTCATCTTTATCAGCTATGAAAATACAATTCACCCTTCTTGCAGCAACTCTTCTAATTGCAAGTTGCTCAACAACGAATGAGAACATGATTACACCGCCGAAAGCAAAAAAGATTAAGAAAGAGATAACTACACATGGCGATAAGCGTGTGGACAAGTACTTCTGGATGCGACTCAGTGACGAACAAAAAGAAGCTGAAAAACCTGATGGTCAAACCCAAGATGTTTTGGATTACCTGAATGATGAGAATGATTATTTGAATAAGATGATGAAACACACAAAGAAGTTTCAGGAACGTCTTTTCAATGAAATCAAGTGCAGAATCAAACAAGACGATGCGTCCGTTCCGTTTACGAAAAATGGATATTCATACTACACCCGTTTTGAAGAAGGACAAGATTATGCGTTCTATTGTAGAAAAGAAGTTGCTGAAAATGCGTCTGAAGTCGTAATGCTTGACGGTCCAGAAATGGGGAAAGGGAAATCCTACTTCGCGATTGGAGGACAAAGTGTTTCAACGAACAACAACCTATTGGCGTTCAGCGTTGATTTGGTTTCGAGAAGAGAATATACCATTCATGTTAAAGACTTATCGACCGGAAAAATTCTTACCGATAACATTACCAATACAACAGGTGGAGCGACTTGGGCCAATGATAATAAAACATTATTCTATTCGAAAAAAGACCCTATAACCTTAAGATCATTTCAAGTTTACAAGCACGTGATTGGCACAGATCAATCACAAGACGAACTAGTTTATGAAGAGAAAGACGACACTTTTGGAGTTGGAATTCACAAAACGAAATCTGGAAAGTACTTGATGATGACTTCTTGGCAAACGCTTTCGTCTGAAACACACTATTTAGATGCTGACAATCCAAATGAAGAATGGAAAGTTATTCTTCCAAGAGAAGCCAACCACGAATATTCTGTCGATCACTTTGAAGATGATTTTTATATCGTTTCGAATGAAAATGCAAAGAACTTCAAACTTGTAAAAACACCTGTTTCGAATACTTCAAAATCAAATTGGGAGGAAGTATTGGCGCATAGAGAAGATGTTTACATCGAAGACGTTGAGTTTTTTAAAAACCACATGGTTGTCAGTGAACGATTGGAAGGATTGAACCATTTGAGGGTTATAAAGTGGGACGGAAACGACGATCATTACATCAAATTCAACGACCCCGCATATACTGCGTATGTTTCAATGAATCCTGAGTTTGACACCGATGTACTTCGTTATGGATATACGTCCTTGACGACTCCGAGTTCCGTTTATGATTACAACATGAGCAGCAAGAATCAAGAGATGTTGAAACAAGCAGAAGTGATGGATGACAGATTCTCCCCTGATAATTATACTTCTGAACGCGTCTTCGTTACAGCCAGAGATGGAGCTAAAGTTCCGGTTTCTATCGTTTACAAAAAAGGAATGAAGAAAAACGGAAAAGCGCCTCTTCTACTCTACGGATACGGTTCATACGGCGCAAGTATGGACCCGTATTTTAGTTCTGTGCGTTTGAGTTTACTGGATCGTGGATTTTCTTTTGCTATCGCACATATTCGTGGTGGTCAAGAAATGGGGCGCGATTGGTACGAAAGCGGAAAATTGCTTAAAAAGAAAAACACGTTCAACGACTTCATCGATTGTGGACAATATTTAGTGGACAATCAATATACTTCAAAAAGCCATTTGTATGCACAAGGCGGAAGTGCAGGTGGATTACTCATGGGAGCTGTAATTAATATGGCGCCGGACATGTGGAATGGCGTTCTTGCCGGAGTTCCTTTTGTAGATGTTGTTTCCACGATGTTGGACGAAAGTATTCCTCTAACAACTGGCGAATTTGACGAATGGGGAAATCCGAAGAACAAGGAATATTACGATTACATCAAATCGTATTCACCATACGACAATATTAAAAAGATGGATTATCCAAACTTGTTAATCACAACTGGATATTGGGACAGTCAAGTGCAATATTGGGAACCTGCAAAATGGATCGCCAAATTGAGAGAACTCAAAACAGATGGAAACTTATTGATGATGTATTGCAACATGGACGTTGGTCACGGTGGTGCTTCCGGACGGTTCGAGCGTTATAAAGAAGTTGCTATGGAATATGCGTTTTTGTTTGATTTAGAAGGGATTTCGGAGTAGTTTTTATTGATGGTTTTAGTTTCAGTCGTATCGATTGGTTTAAAGGATGTGTGAAAGTGTCAATCACATTTACTTAATAAGCACTTTTACTTTTATTCAGAGATAGATTGCACGGGTTAATTATAAAAAGCGTTTCTTTGCACACCGAAAAGTTTCGGGGCAATTGATTGAGAGAATGGCACATAAATCTGGTTTTGTAAGTATTGTAGGTAGTCCGAACGTTGGAAAGTCAACGCTGATGAATCAACTCGTGGGTGAAAAACTTTCGATAGTTACGGATAAAGCACAAACAACCCGACATAGAATTCTTGGGATTGTTAACGATGAAGACCATCAAGTTGTCTTCTCTGACACGCCTGGAGTGGTTAATTCTGCATACAAGTTACACGATAACATGATGGAATATGTCAACTCATCTATTCAAGATGCTGACATTCTATTGTTTGTGACGGACACCGTAGAAACGGAAATGAACCACAAACAAACTTTGGAACGCATCCAGAATTTGGACATTCCAGTACTTTGTTTGATTAACAAAATGGACATGTCTGATCAGAAAATGGTCGCTAGGAAATTGGCGTATTGGAAAAGACGTTTGCCGAAAGCGGTAATTTTTCCAATTTCTGCACTGCATGGATTCGGAATTGAAGGCGTTTGGGCTGAAATTAAAAGTCACATTCCTGAAAGCCCTCCTTACTTTGAGAAAGATGCTATTACAGATCGACCTATGCGTTTCTTTATTTCTGAAATTATTCGCGAAAAGATTTTCATTCACTGTCAACAAGAAATTCCGTACTCTTGTCAAGTTGAGGTTGAGGAATACATTGAAGAAGACGATATCACTAAAATTAGAGCCCATATAATTGTTGAACGCGATTCACAAAAGGGAATTTTAATAGGTAAAGGAGGTGATATGCTAAGACGCATTGGAACGGAAGCTCGTAAGGAGATTCAAAACTTTATCGATAAGCACGTATACCTGGAAACATTCGTAAAGGTTGATAAAGACTGGCGTGGATCTTCACAGAAACTAAAGAAATACGGGTACTAGAATACAAAATTGATTGGTCTATTTCGATCAAGTGAATAAGGAAAGACATGAGTAACATTATTGCAATAGTAGGAAGGCCGAATGTAGGTAAATCGACACTTTTTAATCGATTGACGGAATCACAGGCCGCAATAGTAAAGGAAGTGAGTGGTGTGACTAGAGATCGTATTTACGGTCTGGGAGAATGGAACGGCTGCGACTTTTCTGTAATTGATACGGGTGGATACGCCAACGGAACAGGTGATGTTTTTGAAGGTGAAATTCGTAAACAAGTTGAGATTGCAATCGACGAAGCAAGTGTGATTATTTTTATGTTGGACGTCATGACTGGGTTGGTTGATCTAGACATGACAGTTGCAAGCCTTCTTCGTAAATCAAAGAAAAAAGTTTTTATCTGTGCCAATAAAGTAGATAATATTGACCGCGTTGGATTGTCGTCTGAATTTTGGTCGCTTGGTCTTGGTGAAGTATTCGACCTTTCGGCAGCAAACGGAAGTGGAACAGGAGAAATTCTTGATGAAATCGTAAAAGAATTTGACAAGGAAGACGAAGCTGTTCTCGCAGGCGAGGGCCTTCCGCGTTTTGCGATTGTTGGGAAACCGAATGTTGGTAAATCATCATTGGTGAACGCACTAACAGGTGAAGACCGTAATATTGTAACTGAAATTTCTGGAACAACAAGAGATTCAATTCATACGCGCTACAAAGGTTTTGGCTTTGATTTCATGCTGGTTGATACGGCTGGAATTCGTAAAAAAGCGAAAGTACATGAAGACATTGAGTACTATTCTGTACTTCGCTCCGTTCGCTCCATTGAAAATTCAGATGTCTGTATTTTTATGGTTGATGCTCAAGAAGGAATACAAAAGCAAGATTTGACTATTTTCTACATGATCGAAAAGAACTCGAAAGGCGTTGTTGTGCTTATCAATAAATGGGATCTTGTAGAAAAGGATCACAAAACAATGGCTGAATACGAGGAAATGGTTCGTGAGCAATTGGCTCCATTCAACGATGTTCCAATTATTTTCACCTCAACTTTAACGAAACAACGTATTCACAAAGCACTTGAGGCTGCTACGAAAGTTCATGAAAACAGAATTAAGAAAATTCCAACATCGATATTAAACGACGTGATGCTGGATATTGTTCATGCTACTCCTCCTCCGTCGAACAAAGGAAAGTACATTAAGATAAAGTACGTACAACAGTTGCCAACACATGCGCCTGCTTTTGCAATTTTCTGTAATCTTCCGCAATACATTGGTGATAGTTACAAAAGATTTCTTGAGAACCGACTAAGAGAAAAGTTTGATTTTCAAGGAGTTCCAATAAAAATATTTTTCAGAAAGAAATAAGTCGCTTTAACTGTTTGCTCCAAGACTTTATTGAATGAACAGTATTCTATTGAAATAAGTAATAGTACTTACTGCTATTTTGGTTGGATTTGGATTTAGCTCAGCAACTCAAGTTAACCCGCATGCATTTAGACTTCGCGAAGGTACTGGAAACTATGGGTTTGGTGGTAAAGTTTCGTGCCAAGATGGAATAGGAGAAGCAAGCCGTTTAAAACTGAATTTGGGTTGGAGGACAAATTGGAATTGCCTAGAAAAATGCTCTCACCTCCATTCCTCCGGAATGAATCATTCGGTTGTCTTCTGACTTTCTACCATTGTATTGAATGGATAATTGAAGATTTTTTGAAATCGAGCGCTGATAACCAACATTCCATGTGAAGTTCATTCCCGGCTTCAAGCCTTCTAACATTTCAAATCCAAGGGCAGAGTTTTGAACTCCTGTGTAATTGATTTGAACTCCTTTGAAACTTCCCTGAAGGCTTCCTTTCTCACGTTGATTGTACTTAAAGTTGGCACCCAATTCCATTACTCTAGCCAGTTCGCCGCCCAATGCTTGTAAATTGCGCTTTTCAGAACCACGACCGTCCAGTGAAATTCGCATTACGGTGTTCGGCTGGTAAATCAAACTGGGCTCGAGATAAACGTAACTCACCGAGTAATCTCTACCCGATGTGTAATCCGCTTCCGATTTTTTGTCGCCGATCTTTCCAGAGACCTTTATTGTGAATTTACGCTTTATATTCAAACGCAATGACACCTCTTGGTATTCATTGGATCTGGAATCGAATCCGCTAGCAAGAAGCGTTTTACTATTTATATTTTGATAAGCATATTCAGCACCAAAAATGCTCGAGGTTCTGTTGAAAAACATAGTATTTCTAATGTTTGAATTCGTTGAAACCAAACTGGTATCGTTGATCGTTTGAGCAAATGGATTGAACGCTTCGTTCGTGTTGAAATCATTTGTTTTTCGTTTGATTCGAACCCTTGCCTGATCTGAGAAGCGTGAAGCAAATTTCAAAAGTCCTTTCTTCCTCTTTCCCCAAATTCGTTGTGGTCTCAAATAAATCGATTGATTCAACTCATTCGAATAGGTTTTTACATACTCATTACTCGGTGTGAAGACACGAATAAAATTGGCCTGATCTACGAATTGAGCAATCTCAAATTCATTCAAATCTTTAATTCCGTCATCATTGTAGTCAATCCATGTATAAACTCCCTGCCCATCATTGACTTGAATGTAAAGGAATTCTCGTTTCAATTCCAATCCAGACCCTGCTTCATAAAAAGTGTTCCACGTCAGTGCCCCTTTCCAGATTTTCATTTCATATTCAATTCGACCAAGAAGTGTTTTCTCTGGAGCAGTTAAAATCAATGTTGGATCTTGAACGGTCAATTCACGGTAACTTGTTATAACTTTCAACTTGTGGTTTTTCCATTGCGTAAAACCAATTTCTCCTCCCACGGATCTTGCTTTCGCCGCAGCCACTAGATTTGAACTGTCTGATTTTTTGTCATAACGCTCGCGATAGAACAACTTGAATTTATTTTTAATGGAATCCCCATTGGCGATATAGATTTGGTAGTCGAAGAATTCATAACTCGTAGGGTCCAAAATATTTGAGCGGAATTTATTTTGTTCGTGATCGTCCTTAAATCCAATTTTAATCCATCCAAGCGATTGTGAAATTTCTGCACGATGCCGCAAAAATGCATTGGACCTGTCCGCTTCACTCGATAAATAGCTTCCGTCCCAATTGGCTCTGAGTCCTTTCCTATTCCACTTTCCGTCTATGTTCGCTCTTAATCCATTGTAATCCGTTCCAATCAAATATTGTTGTCCTTCAAAGTTGAAATTTCCATATTTATTCATAAAATCCACACCAACAACCGACGACAATTCATTGCCCAAGTACCCCTTACTCCTTGTATTCCAGTCGCGGTCAAATTCAACGGCTCTGTATTGTTCAATGGGAATAAAACTTCGTTCACGAGCTTCTACAGACAATTTAGTTCGCATAATCCATTTTGGAATAGTATCTTTAGATAACGGAACATCACCGATCAATTTTGCATATCCGGCGACACTTTGATCGTCTTCTGAATCTCCCCTTGAGAAGGTATTTAAATCATTTTTAGTGTATGAGACTTCTGTTTCCAAAGTCAGTTTTGGTGTTAGGAAAAGCTTAACTCCTGACGAAACCATTTGTCGCTTTTTCGGTGTGACAATCAATCGAGACGCTGCGTAATCGCCTTGAGAAACACCCAAAATTGGCTCTACCCAAACATAGACTCTACCAAGTGCATTGTAGTTGCTGAATCGATAATCTCCATTTTGAGCCCCAACAAATTCGAAGGTCGCTCTTACATAAGCCGAATCAGGATCAACGGAATAAATAAGAACCGAATCGTATCCATTTACGGTAACTATTTTGTACAGGTTCTGGTTTTCAAAAAATCCAACAGAATCAATACTCGATGTTCTGGCAAGGCTCAAAGTGTCGCCAATCTCTGCCAGTAATTGTTTTTGGCTAATGCTTAATTCCTGCTGCAGCGGCTGGTTCTTTGCGTCCTGTTCGGAATACCCATTGATCCAAAATTTCATCTTTTTCGTTTCATAAACCGTTGCAGTTTGAACCAAGGATCGCGCATAATTTTGATCTGAGTATTGAAATTCAATGACAATTCTTGAATCTTTTGTTATCTGATTTCGAGACGTAAACGTCACTTCAGAAGTATTGTAATTGATGACATAACCGAACTCCTGACCCCGCTCCATTTGCTTCCCGTCGATAAATACTTTTTCCGTTCCCGAGAGTACAATGATAAACGGTTCGTTCTCTGCACCTACTAGACGGTATGGCCCTTGATTTCCCTCAACACCTTGAATAATTTGACGTTGAAACTTACCGCGAGAAAGCGCACCACTAAATTGTGATTTCCAAACCTTAGTTGTGTCATCCGTCCATTCATAATTGACCGTTAAACCCTGCGCTCGTTTCTTATACTTCATGAAATAACCATCGGGTTTGTACAGCCAAAAATCTCCCGCAATCATCTTGAAACGATCGTTGTAAACTTGGATAAATACCTGATCAAACTCTCGCAGTTTATTGGTGTTTCCATCCGGTTGAATGGGAAGATTATCATCGGAAACAGAAGCGAGTAATTTTAAATTCGGAGCGATTTGTCCAGATAATTCAAGGTTCAAAGTTGAATTCACGCCCAAATCTTGGTTGTTCCCAAAGGACACACCACGAGAAATACTCCCCGATTTGTTCAAGCCCGTTCCTCCAAATAAATCGCTTTGATTCCTCGACGAGGTGATCAGGTAATTCTCTCGATCTCCCTTGGTTCTGTTGTAAATTGCACTCGTATCTCTTAACGCATATACCTTTGATAAATCCATTGGGAAAACGCGGTATTTGACAATCAGTGACCTGTAACAGATATAACTAATTTTCAATTCAGACCGTGCGAAATTCAAATCGTATGTACTTTCGTCTAGCGGCTCTCCACTTTTACATTTAATGGAAAAAGAACCGGGGTAAATTGACAGCGTATCGAGCTTGATAATTGTATCCGGATGGCAATGTGTAATTGTTTTAACGCGCAGGCTGGATGCTTGCGACCTTCCAAACAATGGAAGCGAAAGCAGCAGACACAAACAACACCATAAGCGCAAAAAAGACATCATCACGAATGTACAACGTAGTTTGGAAATAAATCGTGTTTATGAAGTCGAAAATCGATACATTCCTTATAAATGATTGTTAAATTCCTAAGAATCATTAACGAAAGCCGTAAATTCAAGCTGTGAAAACAATTGTCTTTCTCTTTTGGGCTTTTCTAAGCTTTGAAACCTCTGCTCAAGATGGCACAGTCAATATTGATTCATTGGTTGAATTAGCGAAATCTCAAGTTGGTGTAACCTACAAGTGGGGAACAAGCAATCCAAACGTGAGCTTCGATTGCTCTGGATTCACGTCCTACATTTACAGTTCATTTGACGTTAAGAGCTCAAGAAGTTCAAAAGCGTATGGTGCTTTAGGTGAAAAGGTAGCACTAGAAGAATGCAAAGTTGGAGATTGCATCGTATTTTCTGGAACAGGAGCTGAAAGTAAGACTATTGGACATGTTGGTATTGTAATCGAAAAGAGCGAAAAGCAGTTGAAATTCATTCATTGTTCTAGTTCGAAAAAACATTACGGTGTGACAATCACGGATTATTATTCTTCGAATTACACGAAACGGTTTTTACAGGTTCGCAGATTATTTTCAAGCAATTCGAATCTGGATACTTTAAATCTTAAGACGTTAATTCTATTACCACTCAAACTTTAAACGAATAATTATCTTACCACCCGCCTGTTAAAAAAAGTTAAGCACACCAGTGTCAACTGCCGTTTCCACTAAATTGGACAAAAAACCGTTAATGGTTAAAAAAATCAGAGTTAATTCTATTCTAATACTTGTAGTGGCCGCAATGCTTGCATTGATAATCATTCAGGCATTTCAATCAGCGCAACTCTACGAAACGAAATCGGCTGAGTTTGACGATCGTTTCTCCATGACTTTGGATAGAATCGCCATGACGCATGAGAAGGCTGAAGATATTCGCCGTTATTTGGCCGTTGTAAACAAAGACTTTAGCGTTAAGTACAAAGATGTTCTGAAGGAAGAATTCAAAACGCTGCTTTCTGCTGAAGAATCAATTTCCATTGAAGATACGGCCATTTATGAGGATGCCAAAATGCAAAACTACCTCATCATTAAAGGAAAGTCATACGATTCCATTTCGGGATTAACAGCTGAGCAACGCGTTTTAGCCCGTGATGTTCGTCAATTGCGCGACCTTTACAACAAGCACGGCAACAATCCAATCAACCAAGATTCTATAAAGATTGCGTTCCAATTGGACCAACGGGTTGTGCAGCAAATTCTGAAAAAAGCGCGTTTCGTCAATGAAATGATGATCGACGTATTTCGGAATAATGTATATGAAACACCTGCTGAACGTTTCGATATTACCTTTTTAGATTCCGCCCTGGAAACAGAGTTGACCATCAAAAGCTTACCGAAAGGATTTCAATATGTAGTTACTGATGAGAACAAGATTCCAATTAAATTCAAGAAAGCGCCATCGAACTATGTAACAACCCTCGATACTTTAGAAGCACATAAAACGCTCCTCTTTCCAAGCAACTCGCTGGATGAAGATCTCTACCTTTTCATTCGATTCCCAAAGCAACATGCCTTTGTTTTGAAGTCAATGTGGGGAGGATTGGCAATCAATATTTCTGTAGTTATTTTGATAATAATCGCCATGATTTTCATGTTCCGAACGATTCTTATTCAACGGAAACTTTCTGAAATGAAAAATGATTTTATTTCTAATATGACCCACGAATTTAAAACACCTATCTCTACAATTTCTCTCGCCTGTCAAGCAATGAATGATTCCGACATGGTTAAGGAGGTTAACGAAGAGACAAAGCCTTTCGTGAAGATGATCACCGAAGAGAACAAGCGCCTCGGCTTGTTGGTTGAGCGTATTCTTCAAAGCGCGACCTTGGATAAAAGGGAACTGAAGATAAATGCGGAGCGTATTAATCTCAAAGAATTAATTGGACACATTATTGATAATGCAAAGTTCAGAATTAGTGGTTCTGGAGGAGAAATTAAAGTGGAATTACCAGAAGCAGAAGTCTTTGTTTCCGGCGACAGAATGCACATTTCAAACCTGATCTCGAATTTGGTTGACAATGCGATAAAATACAGCGGAGACGCTCCACAGGTAAAAGTGAAGTTAAAATCAGATGGAAAACAAATAAAACTATCCGTTCAAGATGAGGGCATTGGAATAAAAAAAGAACACTTGAACAAAATATTTGATAAACTGTACCGTATACCTACTGGCAACATTCATAATGTAAAAGGTTTTGGATTGGGGCTAAGTTATGTGAAAGCTATTGCTGAATTACATGACTGGAACATCACTGTGAAAAGCAGGTTTGGTTCTGGTTCTGAGTTCATTATTTTAATAAAAGATTAGACATGGAAAAAGAAATATCAATTTTACTAGCGGAAGATGATATCAATTTAGGGCACTTATTACATACCTTTTTGAAATCGAAAGGATTCAAAGTTACCTTGGCGCAAAACGGAAAAATCGCATTTGAAAAATTTAATGCAGACACTTTTCAATTTTGCATCTTCGATGTTATGATGCCTGAAATGGATGGATTTACTCTGGCAAAAGAAATCCGTGAAATTGATAAAAAAGTTCCAATTCTATTCCTTACTGCCAAATCAATGAAGGAAGACAAACTGGAAGGTTTCGAAATCGGAGCGGATGATTATTTGACTAAGCCATTCGCTATGGAAGAGCTTCTGGCGAGAATTACAGCTATTCTTCGCAGATCTGAGCCAGAAGTAATCAACCTTGACGAAAACCATTTCATTGGAAGTATCAAATATGAACCAGAAATTCGATTGCTACATTTAAAAGATGAGGTTAAAAAATTGACAACGAAAGAGAATCAATTGTTGAAGCTTCTGGTTAAAAATCAGAATGAGATTTTAGACCGCCAAGCGACGCTGCGAGCGATTTGGGGTGATGATAACTACTTCAATGGTAGAAGTATGGATGTTTACATTGCTAAACTCCGAAAAGCGCTTAGAGAAGATGATACTATTGAAATAATGAACGTTCATGGCAAGGGATTCAAACTAGTGGTTAAATAACGATCAACTTTTCCTATTTTTGCGCTGTTCAATAGATGTAGATCAAAAGTTGATCGAGTCTACTATAGCAACTCGATTTAGAGAATATCTTCGGATGCAAAAAAAATTCATTTCCAATTTGGCGTTAATGGTTCTGTTGAACCTTTTGGTGAAACCAATCGCGATTTTTGGAATTGATGCTGCTGTTCAGAATAGAGTTGGTGATGCTGATTACGGCATCTATTTCTCATTGCTCAACTTCTCTTTTCTATTCAACATTCTTCTTGATTTAGGAATCAACAATTTCACAACAAAAAATGTTGCCCAGCACCCAGAAGATGCTTCTAAATATTTGAATAATGTTCTTACGTTTAGATTTATTCTCTTTGGCCTGTATGCAGTTGTTGCTTTTGGAATAGGCTACTTATTGAATTGGAACGGATATCAAATGTACCTTCTGAGTTTCCTTGTCTTGAATCAGTTTATTATTACTCTAATATCATACGCTAGAAGTCATTTTGGGGGCTTACTGATGTTTAAAACTGATGCCATCATCAGCATTTTAGATCGCTTTTTATTGATCATATTCTGTGGGATTTTAATCTACACTCCAGTTACAAGTACTCCTTTCAAAATAGAATGGTTCATTTGGATTCAGACCTTATGTTACGTTATTACGCTTTTTGTAGCAGCCATTATGCTGTTCTCCCAATTTGGAGTTCCTAGATTGAAATTTAGTCCGGCGTTCTCTTACAGCATTATTAAGAAAAGCTTCCCGTACGCATTATTAATCTTCTTAATGATGATTTACACACGAATCGATTCTGTAATGGTCGAACGAATGCATGCCAATGGTGCAGTAGAAGCAGGGTTTTACGCAAAAGGATTCCGATTGCTCAATGCCTTTTTCATGTTCGCAATGATTTTTTCATCGCTTCTTTTTCCCATCTTCTCGAAAATGTTCAAGCAAAAAGAAAACGTTACTCCACTCCTATCCACAGCATCAAAACTTTTAATCGGTGGCGCAATACTTATTGGAATTGTAAGCTTCTTTAATAGTGAATACATCCTTAGTTTGATCTACAATAATGACATAGCAGAAAGTAAAGTTCCATTCCAATTACTGATGTTTAGCTTCATTGGAATGTGCTCAACAATTGTTTTTGGCACTTTACTTACCGCAAAAGGCGACATGAAATTCTTGAATACGATTTCTGCCATTGGAATTGTAATTAACGTTACAATCAATTCAATTCTAATTCCAAAGTATGGAGCGACAGGAGCTGCAGTTGCAACGGTAATAACGCAATCTTTAATCTCCTTAATCCAATTTATTTACAGCGTGTCTGTCCTTAAAATGAAGTTTACGTTTTTAGCCGTTGGACGGTTTTCAATTTTCGTTTCTTCGCTGTTTACACTTTGCTTCTACGTGAAAGCAGATTCAGGCTTGGCCCTGTTTGGATTGTGTTCCGCAGGTGTTGTGGGAATGATGCTCTTTAAATTGATTGATTTAAAGAACTTGAGATTGATATTGAAACTGAAGGAATAGTTTTACGACATTACTTCGAACCAGAAAGAACCACCGTGTCTTTCAACTCCGCTAAGGTTTTCATGCTCCCAAATTGGCAATAAGATATCCGCCAACTCTTTGTCCTCACTTACAAAATAAGCAGGCATTACTGGTTTGTATCTTTCAGAATTCGCCAACATAAACGCGGCCAACACATATTGCTCAGAATACGCTCTGTCGCACATGAACTGCGGATAATCGTAAGGAATGTAAATGTCGTGAACATGAACAATAACGCCTTTGTTCAATTCCGGAAGCAATTCCATGAAACAAACTGTCACATCCGAATTCGGCAGGCATCGGTGAGAGTTGTCAATAAATAACACATCTCCAGCTTGCAATCCATCTGAAATGAAATCGTAGTTTTCAATATCTTCAAGTGGCTTTCGAATCACGTGATCAGACATTGCGTCAATACTCGCTCTTGGATACGGATCAATCGATGTAATTTCCGTTTTTAATTCCCCTTGAGTAATTGCCTTACGGACTACTTTCGTTGAATTACCAGAACCAATTTCGATGTACTTCGACGGATTTTTTAAACGCAATAAACTGTAAAGAGAAATAATATCCAGACCGGGAAGCATTGTATTATTCCAAGCAGGATTGTCTTCATTCGATTCTTCCCCCGTCTTTTTGATGGAATGGAAAACGTCTTTAAAATCGACAAATTGAGCAAGTAGGGTTTTATAAGCTTCTCTTTCTCCATCAACAATTTTATTCAATCGTGGATGTGGGCCACCATTTCCATGACCATTACGAGGTTTGAAGTCGACCTTGTAATCCAAGAATACATTCTGAAACCGCGATGAAAAAAACTTATAAATAGATTTGACCATTAACTACCCTCATTTTGAAGCGCAAACATACGGAAAATGAATAAATCAACAATTATTCTGGGGTGCATGAAATAAAATGAATTTTTAAGGGTTAATAGAATTGACCAAAACAAACCTTACTGCAGCATTCGATGAAACCAACCCTGACGGTTCATGCTAAAGAATTTACTGCCTAAAATCTCATTTTGAGCTTTGTTTCTTGCGGTCTTGAAAAATTAATAAAGCCAAGCAATAAGACTACTAGAGAAATTCTATCTTTGCGCTACCAATATTGAGACATGATTAAACAAACCAACAAATTAGATCAAGAACGACAAAATCTTTTATTGTTCATTTGGAAAAAAAGAAAGATCATTATAATAGGCACTGTAATTGCCATGGTAGTGGCTATCGTTGTTTCTCTGATGATTACACCGCAGTTTAAATCTACTGCTATTGTTTTCCCAGCAGCGACAAGTACCGTTTCCTTTTCGGAACAAAGAAATGCCAAAGCAGCAGCAATGGATTTCGGTGAAGAAGATCAGGCGGAACAATTGGTTCAAATTCTAGCTTCTTCGAGAGTTAGGAACAGAATCGTTGAAGAATTCGAATTGATCAAACACTATAAAATCAGTCAAGACGATCCAAACAAGAATTTCAAATTGGGTAAAGCGTACGATGATCACATTCAATATACAAGAACGCGTTACGGTTCTATTCAGATTGATGTAACAGATCCAGATCGTGAAATGGCAGCGGAAATTGCAAATAGAATTGTTGATTTAATCGATACTGTTAAGAATGAAATGGTGAGAGAACGAACAATTCCAGCCTTTGAAATTAACAAGCGGAAGAGAGATCAATTGGATTCTGAGAAAGTAAGACTTCAAGAACATTTGGACAGCTTATCTCAATTGGGCGTTGTTCCAACCGAGAGTAGAGCGAATCTTTTTCAAGCGTATAACGAGTCAAAAAATGCAGAAGACAAAGCTTTCTTTAAGGAGCAAATCGCGATAAATGCATTGCATGGTGCGTCTTACGATGGTTTACAGCAACAGCGTGATGAGCGTATTATCAAACTGACGAAGTTCGAAGATTCTTATGAGCAATCGGAATCAAATGCCAACACGAATTTCAACCACAAATTTGTTGTTGAGCGCGCAGTGGTTGCAGATAAAAAAGACAAACCAAAAAGAATGATCATTGTCCTATTGGCTACAATAGGTGCATTTGTCTTTATGATTTTTGCTCTCCTTGTTAAGGACAGAATTTCGGAATTGAGAAAAGCGGCTTAATTGCAAGCTCTCAAAGAAAATAAATGGATCCTCGGCATCAGTTTCCTGTTTGTCGGATTGATCGGTTTCATAGTCTTCAATGATCAAGCAATTTTTGCGCTTGCTCCTCTTGCTTTAATAGCCATTTTCTTTGCTATCTATTACACCGAATATGCTTTTTTAGGAATTGCATTTCTTACTCCTTTATCGGTAAACATTGAAGAATATACCGATGGTATTGGATTGTATCTTCCGACCGAACCCATTCTTTTCGGGCTGATGCTCATGCTTGTTATGATGCAATTGCGAAAAGCAATTATCCCTGTCCATGTATGGCGGAACCCAATCGTTTGGGCCGTTGGTTTTTACCTCTTGTGGACACTTGTCACTTCAATTACCAGTTCTAACCCAACCGCTTCTTTTAAATTTCTTTTGGCCCGCTTGTGGTTCATTGTGCCATTGTTACTTTTCGGACCGATCATCTTCAAAGAGAAAAAGAATATTGTGCGCTTCTTATGGCTTTTCAGCACTTCAATGGTAATAGTGATTATTTACACCTTGATCGTTCACTCCTCCTACGGTTTTGGAGAGCAGGAAGGACACTGGGTGATGTGGCCGTTCTTTAAAGACCATACGATTTACGGTTCTACAGTTGCATTCGTGACTCCGCTTTTGTTTGGATTGTACTTTTCCAAAAAGTACGGACCTTTGGTTCAGCTGGTTCTAATCACGTTGATTGGAATTACGTTGGTTGGATTGTTCTTCTCATACACACGAGCGGCATGGCTGAGCTTGTTTGCAGCCATTGCAGTTCTTGCTGTTATCAAACTTAAAATCAAATTCAAATACCTTGCAATGTTGGCTGGGGTTGGATTGATATTCTTGTACATTTCTTGGGATGGAATCCAAATTGAATTGGAGCGAAACAAATTAGAACATACTACGGAGGAATTTGGAGACAAACTTCAAAGTGCGACAAATGTAACAACGGATGCATCGAATCTAGAGCGAATTAATCGCTGGTCATGTGCGATTGAAATGTTCTATGAACGTCCTGTTTTCGGTTTTGGACCTGGAACTTATGCGTTTGAATATGCTCGCTTTCAAGAGCCAGAAAACACAACGATTATCTCAACAACAAACGGGGATGCTGGGAACGCGCATAGTGAATATTTGGGTCCGCTTTCTGAAATGGGTCTTTTGGGATTAATCGCGATGTTATTAATCGTCACGGCGGTCTTTTACAATTCGATTACCCTTTACATTAAATGGCCACCAGAGGACAAGAAAACAAGAACATTATTGCTTGCAATGATTATGTCTCTTGCCGCCTATTTTGCTCACGGTATACTGAACAATTATCTGGACACAGATAAAGCCGCAGTTCCAATCTGGATTATGTGCGCAATCTTCATTGCTCTTGACGCACAGCTTCCAAAAAAGAAAAACCCCGAACTTTTCGATTAAAGAACGGGGTCTACATCTCTTGATTCTGCATTCAAAAATCATTACTTATCAAAGGATAGTTAGTTCAAATCTATTGTGCCACCCACAAAGATGGATTCAAACACGTTACAGTACTTCCATTTACCTTATGGATCTCAAAGTGAACAACAGACATCGATTGACCGGGTTTGGTCAACAATGAACCAATCACATCTTTCGTATTCACTTTATCGCCAGCCTTCACGTAAGTATCTTGTAGTTTGCTGTAAACCGTTCTGTAATCACCGTGTTTGATAATCACAACCTTTCCAGCACCTGGAATACTCAAAACACTTGTAACTTCACCCTCAAAAACAGAAGTAACGTGTGCTTTTTTAGGAGTGCTGATGTCTATCCCTCTGTTATTCGTTGTCACATTTTTAAGCGTTGGATGCGCATTCTTTCCAAATTTTTCAGTCACACTTCCTTTATCTACTGGCCAAGGTAATTTACCTCGATTCCCTTCGAAATTTTTACTCAATGCCGTAGCTTTTGCTGTCTCTTTGAATATGACAGCTTCGGTTTTGGTCGGAGTTGCCGTAGATACAGAAGATGATTTATTCTTTTTTCGAGCTGCTTCAATTTCAGCTAGTCGTATGGATTCGGCAGCGGCAATTTCCCTTCGAATGGCTGATGCAATCTGTTCCTTCATTATTTGACGGTCGCGTTGCACCTTCCTCAATTGCTCTAAGATTTCATCCTCTTCTTTCTTGAACTCCTTGTAAATGCTTTCTTGCTTCAAACGGTCCTGTTCAATGGCCTCTCGTTCTAACTTCTTGTCTGCAATAACTGCGAGCTTAAGTTGCTTCTCTTTCTTAATAACACTGATCTCTTGACCTATTAAATCCTGATGTTGGCGAATCGTAATAAACTGATTTCTTTGAACCTCAGAAATACGTTTCAAGTAGCTGTTTCTTTTCATTGCTTCGAAATAACTTTTCGATGAAAAAATGAACATCATTTTACCGTACTTGTTTCTGTGCTTGTAAGCGTATAGAATCAACTTCTTGTATTGCTCTTTCAAACGTTCAACCTTTGCCTTGTATTCCGCTATCTGCTCTTCTTTCGTTTCAACTTTAAGTTCTGAACTTCGAATCTGGTTGTCATAATTCTTAAGCAATTGTACCCTAAAATTAATTTGGTTTTCGATAACCTTAAGCTCATTCATCGACGACTTAGTGTTGTCTTTTGACTTGCGAAGTAACATACGTGTGTCATCAATTTTATTCTCTAGACGTGCTTGTTCTTTCTTCAATTTATCACTTGAAGCCTGCCCGAATGAAAATCCAGACCATAACACTATTGCGATAAAAATCAATCTATTGGCACTTCTCATAACTTTCAGGTATTACAAAATGAATCTGCTCAACTTCATTTACGCGTGTTTTCTTGTACTCCATATCAATGCTAATTTCTTGCGCAGGAGTTATAATTCTAATTTCGACTTGGTTTGGAAAAAGGATCGAGTCAATAAGTTCTCTTGTCTTATAATCAACTCTAATCTCGGTGTTGTTTTCTGGGCTCAAAACCGTCATTGAAATCAGTTGGTCCAATTCTGGTGAAAGCGTATAGAACATTACGACCTCTTTCAATTCCCCAGCATCCATTCTCTTTAAATCTTTTTTGCTATGGCTGCAAAGCGTATAACCTTGGTCAGAATGCATTTGAAAGTACTCGCGTTCTGGGTGAAAATCAAGCGGCAAGCCCATCATCAATTCTTCTACGTTTTTTAAGCTAAAGTCAATACCAAATTTCTCCTTAATAAAGTTGATACTCTCCTTTAAATAACAATTATCTTTCTTATTAGAGACCTGAACTGAATCAACTGTAATCAAAGCATTCACTAAGGGAATTCTAGCATACGAAATGGTCATAATTGTAGCACTATCTGCTTTTAATCGAAGTGACGTTTTGAACGATACGTTTTGCGCTGAATCAGAATAATTCGTTGAAATTTTTGAATAAACCGAGGTGTATTCCAAGCTAGACAAAGTGGCGAGAGTTTGAACCAATTCCGCGACTTTCTTCTTCGAAAGTTTGACGCCCCCTTCATTATTGTTCCTTGAACAAGCAGTTAACACAAGCCCGAAAAGGAGCAAGAAACCATATTTAATCAATCGGTTCATAATACTTTTTATCCTTTATTTTTTTGTCTAAAACTGAATTGATTGAACCCAGTTTTTTAGCTGCTTCCCAAAATTCAATTGCTTCATTCGGCTTGCCCAATTTGAAAAGAACATCACCGATATGTTCATTAATCATAGCGTCACTAGTATCTGATTCTAACGCCAATTCGAATTTCACTTTAGCTTCTACAAACTTTCCTTTTTGAAAAAGAACCCATCCGTAAGTATCCTGATAAATCGCATTATTCGGTGAGGACTTCGTTATTTGTTTGGAGAGTGATTCGGCCAAATCTAAATCTTGTTTTGAATCGGCCAATTGAATTGCAAAATTGTTCTTAATCAGAGTACTTTGAGAATCTAGTTCTATTGCTTTTTTGTAATTCTTTATTCCCTCACTGAAATCCTTTCTCCCAAAATGCGCTTCTCCAATTTGACCTCTGAATTCAGCTTGCAATTCCCGATCGTTTAATGCTATTTCAAAGCCATAACTCAAAACGTCAATCGCTTCATAGTGTTTCCCAATTTGATTTGCGCTCAATCCATTTAAGAGGTAAACAGTTGTCATCGTTGGGAAATATTCCAAGCATTCTGAGCTGTGTGCATACAATTCTTCGTACTGACCTGCTTGGTATTCCATGATCATCACTTGGTTCCAAATGGGGTACTTGTCCTTGTTGAACATCAGTGCTTTTTTATACGCTTCTAAGGCTTCTGATTCATCACCTGCCGTTAACAGGTAATCACCTTGAATTGAATAAACAATCGCTTCTTCAGGGTGCACTTCTATTAAAACATCAAGAAGTTCGTACATCTCAGGATCAATTTTCACACCCGTTTCGTGTACACGAATCATCAATTTTGCCTTCGTATCAACATCCAATGTTGTTGAAGAAAATGCAGCACGCAATTCTTTATACGCTTTCGGTATATCCCCGGTTTGTTGATAATGATCTGCTAACGCCAGGTGCGCTCTTCCATTTTCTGGATCGGCAACCACCAATTCTTGCAACATTGTTATCCCTTCAGCCGATCGGTTTGTTTTAAAAAAGAAATCAACCAAATTGGCGATAATGTTGGCATCTTTAGGGAATAAAACCCGCGCTTCAACCAACTCACTTTCAGCGTTGCCCATATCCCCCATGTCCATGTACAACTGGAATCTTTGAAGTGAAAATTGAGGATGTTTTCCAGCTTGATCTTCAGCTTGGATCAGAATATCAATAGCATTTTTTTCTTGGCCGTTTCGAACCAAAGCTTCGGCGTAACCATAGAGCCAATCAATACTCTTAGGCTCAATTTCTACGAGTTTTTTAAAGTTCACAACAGCATTCGAATAATCTTCGCGTTCGAAATACATGTAGGCCAATTCCTGAATATACCATGCATTCACAGGATCAATTTCGGCAGCTTTTAGGATATATTCCGACGATTTCTCTGGATTATCACGTTGCAATTCAAGTTTTGATAAAGCGTAATAAACGGCATCATCATCCGTACGAACCGTCAGACAATATTCAAGCTTTGCGATCGCCTCATCCAATCTACCCTTGGTTTTAAACCGAAGCCCTTCGTGAAAAGCTTGGATATAAGGATGATCAGTCTTCGACACAGTAGGTTGTTTAATCACTTCTTTCTCCGTTCCACAAGCTGTGATCAGAAAAAGGGATAGAATTATATATAAAAATGGTTTATTCATTGATGTTGGAATAATCTCCAAGGCTCAAATCTCGCGCCAAACCGTTGTAAGCTACTTTCGAACCTATCATTGAGTCTTTTAATACAGTGTTTGTAATTGAAGTTTCGTGTTGAATAATCGAGTTTGAAATGACGCTATTGGTTATTTTCGTTCCTGCTCCGATCGAAGCATAAGGACCAACTATGGAGTTTTCCAATTCAACATTTTCTCCTATAAAACAAGGTTGAACGATCACTGAGTTCTTTAATTTAACGGAACTGTGGACGTTATCATTTCCTTTCGCTAGTTCATTTTTCAATACCTGAGCATTGGTTTCGACGGTCACTTTTTTGTTTCCACAATCCATCCATTGATCAACTTCTCCCGTCTTGAAAACCTTTCCTTTGGCCATCATTCCTTTAATTCCGTCGTTGATTTGGTACTCACCGCCGTTAATGATGTTGTTGTCCAATACATTTTGTAATTCTGTTTTCAGATCTTCTGCTTCTTTGAAATAATAAATCCCAATCACCGCAAGGTCACTAACGAAATGCTCTGGTTTTTCGACCAATTCAACAATTTCCTTGCCATCGTTTAGTTTAACTACACCGAAAGCCTCAGGGCGTTCAACTTGCTTCACCCAAATTACAGCATCAGCCGCTGGATCTAGATCGAACGTTGCTTGAATTAACGTGTCTGCATAGGCAATAACCGTTGGTCCAGATAGCGAATCCTTTGCACACATAATTGCGTGTCCCGTTCCTAATGGGTCCAATTGGCGGTAGATAGAAGCTTTTGCCCCTAGTGATTCTGCCAATTCCGTTAGACTTTGAACTACGTCATCTCCGAAAAATGCAGGATCGCCTAAAATAAACGCTACTTCTTCAATCTTTTCGTCAATAATTTCTGCGATATCGCATACCAATCGATGTACGATAGGTTGACCTGCAACAGGTACTAATGGTTTGGGAACAGTCAATGTGTGTGGTCTAAGTCTGCTTCCGCGACCTGCCATTGGTACAATAATTTTCATTCTAATCTATCTTAATTTCTAATTCTTCTATCTTTCAAAACAGTATTCTACTTTCTTTTTATTTAACCAGTAGGCCACAACGACAACATTATTCCCATTGTGTTTGACACAAGTTGAACCTCGTTCAACAAAGTGCTATTCATGTAATTCCAAATTCATAACTCAAAACTTCCAACTCACTTCACCCCAGTACTTCCAAAACCGCTACTTCCTCTGTCCGTTGATGACAATTTACTTACTTCTTGCCATTCTGCTTGCTCAACTTTCGCAAACACAAGCTGTGCGATCCGCTCTCCATTTTCAACAACAAATATTTCGTTCGACATGTTGATTAAAATCACTCCAACTTCTCCGCGATAATCTGCATCGATTGTTCCAGGCGAATTCAAAACAGAAACTCCATTTTTATAAGCCAACCCGCTTCTTGGACGCACTTGGCATTCAAACCCAACGGGGATTTCTAAAAACAAACCTGTTTTCACCAAGATTCTTTCCAAAGGTTTTAACTCAATTGATTCTGTGATATTCGCTCGAAGGTCTAATCCTGCCGATGCTATTGTTTCGTATGCTGGCAACGAATGGTTGGACTTATTGATGACTTTTACTTGCATGGTCTTTTCTTAACTAACCAAATTTAAGAAAATTAGCCCCTTTGAAATACGGGAAAACAGAGAGTTACTAACGTTTAGGCGTTAGCTTTCATCTTCGATATCAGTCTGCAGTAAGGATTGTGGTTTTTCCATGGACCAAACCAACGCGATGTAGAACACGATCAATGAATTATGGAAGAAGAATTTAGACCATGAAAATTCGTTCGGATCCATGTCAACTAATAAGGTAATAAGGTACAAAACAATAGCTAAACCGAAGTAAAGCACAAACTTTCTTAGGTTGTATTTAATCGGATAATATTTCTGGCCAAGTAAATAGGAGGTGACCATTTGCAATCCATAAACCACCAATGTTGCCCAAGCTGAAGCCCAATATCCATAAAGCGGAATAAAGATGACGTTAACTGCGATCGTAATTAACGCTCCACCAATTGCAATAAAAGCACCGAATTTTGTTTGTCCACTCAGCTTGTACCAAATCGACTGATTGATATAAATACCTAAGAAAACATTGGCGATCAAAAGAATAGGAACAACACCCAAACCAACCCAATAAGCTTCGCTACGAATAAAATATTTGAAGATATCTATATTCAATGAAACACCCAAGAAAACCAGACATACCGCCGCAATGAAATAATTCATAATCTTCGAATACATCTTGTTTCTATCCTTGTTTTTGGATTGTGAAAAGAAAAACGGTTCAGCTGCATAGCGATAAGCCTGAAGGAAAATTGTAACGATCATTGCCAACTTATAACAAGCGCTGTAGATTCCAACTTCAGCAAGGGATTCTTTTACAGATTTACCTGAGCCAACTAGCAATGGTTTCATCATTACACGGTCCAAAGTTTCATTTATGATTCCGGCAAACCCAGCAATTACTAGCGGGAATGAATACCTCAACATTTGCTTTGCAAGGCCAACGTTAAACTTCCATTTGAGGTGCAAAAACTCTTTATATGTACCAATTATCTTAACACCTGAAGCAAACACGTTCGCCATAAGAATAAACCAAACAGCTGTCATTGGCTCAACATCATCGAAAAGAATGAGTATAATTATTAGGTTCAATCCAATATTTACAGCGATTGCCGAGAAGTGGATTAATGAAAATTGTTTGGCTTTTTGTTCTGCTCTCAGCTTTGCCATTGGGAGTGCTGTGATTGCATCAATCGAGACAACTAAAGCTAATGTCGTGATAAACTCACTGTGTTCCGGGTATCCCAGTCCATTTGCAATTCCTTGACTAGCAAAAAACATAAGGACAAAAAAGGCAAGACTGAAAATGGCAACCGTTATGAAGCTATTGCGAAAAATTTCATCTTTATTTTCATGCTTATTTATAAATCTAAAGTAGGCTGTTTCCATTCCTAATGGAAGAAGAATCATCAAAAATGCAACCCACGCATAAAGCTCTGACAAGGTGCCATATTCGGCCGGCTTAAATGCGTCTGGCCTTGTATACAGGGGCACTAAAAAATAATTGAGCAATCTCCCAACAATTGTCGGAAGGCCATAAACGGCCGTTTGCCCCAATAACTTCTTTAGTGGATTACTCAAACTAGCTTCTGAAGTTTGGTTTGCGTTTCTCTAAAAATGCGGTTGTACCTTCTTTGAAATCCGCTGTTCCGAAACATTTACCGAATTCTTCGATTTCAACATCGTATCCGTTCACTCCATCTTCGAAATTCGCGTTTACAGATTTTATAGCTGACGCAATTGCTGATCCTGAATTGTTTAAGATTTTACCTGCGATCTCTTCTGCTTTGTTCATTAATTCATCAAACTCAACAACGTGATTCACTAAGCCCCATGACAATGCATCATCTGCTTTGATCATTCCAGCTGTGAAAACTATTTCGTTTGCCTTTCCTTTTCCGACAAGTTGTGTCAAACGTTGCGTTCCTCCATACCCCGGGATTACTCCCAAGCTAACCTCAGGCAAGCCCATTCTAGCATTTGAAGATGCTATACGAATGTGAGAACACATTGCCAACTCCAAACCTCCACCAAGTGCAAATCCATTTACGGCTGCGATAACTGGCGTTTTCATGTTTTCAATAAAACTGAAGAGAATGTCTTGGCCACTCTTCGCCAATTCACCACCTTGAGAAATCGTAAAATCCGCGAATTCCTTAATATCAGCTCCGGCAACAAATGATTTTTCTCCCGATCCAGTTAGAATTACGACACCCGTTCTATTGTCATCATTTGCAACACTGAGTGCTTGATTCAATTCTGAAATAGTTTCCTTATTCAAGGCGTTCAATTGATTCGGTCTATTGATCGTAATTGTCAAAACTTGACCTTTTTGTTCTATCAGAATGTTGTTGTACATATTCTTTATTTCTTATTATTTCTAATTCGTTTGTATAGCTTAATTCCGATCATTAGGGCAATTGCAACGGCAAAAAAACCAACCGTTCCTTTAATCCAATTCATTGAATCTTTCATTGTAACCAAAAACGCAACCGCTACTAAACATAATGTTGCGAGCTCATTCCATATTCTTAATCCGTTCGATTTCCATGAAAATTTCCCCTTCTTCATGTCAAACATTATTTTCTGACTAAAGAAATGGTAAAAAAGTAAAACCGCAACAAAGGTCAATTTCAGATGCATCCAAGGCTCCTTGAGTAAATCTGGATTTCCGACCAGCATAATTGTTCCAAACAGAACCGCCAAAATCATTGCTGGAGTTGTTATGATCCACCACAACCTTTTCTCCATTATTTCAAATTGATCAGTTAGAATCTTTTTGGCCACTTCCTCCTTTACTTGGGCTTCTGTATGGTAAATAAACAAGCGGATAATGTAAAAAAGCCCCGCAAACCAGCTTACTATGAAGATAATATGCAATGCTTTAAATGTAGAATAACTCTCTGGGCTCATGGAACAAAGATAACTCGATTATTCGATTATTCGATTATTCGATTGTTTGAAAGTTCGATTGTTTGCCCTTCGAAATATCGGAAAATCGGCAGCCGCAGGCGTTTCGAATAATCGAATTCACTATCTTTGCAGACTTAATACATTATTATGAGCTCAATCGAACTTTCAGATCAAGAAATCCAGCGTCGAGAAACGCTAACCAAGTTACGAGAATTAGGGATTAACCCTTATCCAGCAGCTTTATATCCAGTAACACATAAATCCATTGACATCAAGAACGATTTTAAGGATGGCGAGGAAGTGTGCATTGCAGGTCGATTGATGAGACGAAAGGTTCAAGGAAAGGCTTCTTTTGGTGATTTACAGGATGGTGGCGGAAAAATTCAAGTTTATTTCAATAGGGATGAAATTTGCCCAGGTGAAGACAAAACGCTTTACAACGATGTCTTTAAAAAACTACTGGATTTAGGCGATTTTATTGGCGTAAAAGGAATTGTTTTCAAAACACAAGTTGGAGAAATATCTGCTGCAGTTAAGGAGTTTACACTTCTGAGCAAAGCACTTAAACCGCTTCCGCTTCCGAAAACAGATTCTGAAGGAAATGTTCACGATGCATTTACAGATCCTGAATTGAGGTACCGCCAACGGTATGTTGATTTAACTGTTAACCCGAAAGTGAAAGAAATTTTTGTAAAGAGAACGAAAATGTTCACAGCAATGCGTCAGTTTTTTAATGATGCAGGCTATTTTGAAGTGGAAACACCGATTCTTCAGCCGATTCCAGGCGGAGCTTCTGCGAAACCATTTATAACACATCACAACGCTTTGGACACTCCGCTGTACATGCGAATTGCGAATGAATTATATCTAAAACGACTAATCGTTGGTGGATTTGATGGTGTGTATGAATTCTCGAAAAACTTCAGAAATGAAGGGATGGATAGAACACATAATCCTGAGTTTACTGCTATGGAAATTTATGTTTCGTACAAAGATTACAATTGGATGATGGAGTTCACTGAGAATCTAGTGGAACACGTTGCTTTAGCTGTAAATGGAACTACTGATGCTACTTTCGGCGAACACAAAATTAACTTTAAGGCACCTTATGCGCGTGTAACAATGCGCGATTCAATAATTAGCTTCACTGGCTTCGATATCAAGGACAAGAATGAAAAAGAGTTGTTTGAGGCTGCCAGAGGAATGGGAATCGATGTTGATGACACAATGGGTGTCGGAAAATTAATCGATGAAATTTTTGGTGAGAAATGTGAAGGTCAATACATCCAACCAACATTCATTACGGATTACCCGAGAGAAATGTCACCGCTTTGTAAAGAGCACAGAGATGATCCTTCTTTAACGGAACGTTTTGAGTTAATGGTTTGCGGAAAAGAAATCGCAAATGCTTATTCTGAGTTAAACGATCCAATTGATCAGCGTGAACGCTTCGAGGAGCAAGTTCGTTTATCAGAAAAAGGAGATGATGAAGCCAACGGGTTGATAGATCAAGATTTCTTGAGAGCTTTGGAATACGGAATGCCACCGACATCAGGAATGGGTATTGGAATGGATCGTTTGATTATGTATTTAACGAACAATCCATCGATTCAAGAAGTGTTGTTCTTCCCACAAATGAAACCGGAGGTGTTTGGAGGAAAGAAAGGACCAGAATTATCAGACAATGAAAAAGTGATTTTCGATATTCTTACCAAAGAGCAATCAATGGATTTGAATGCCTTGAAAGAGGTTTCAGGGTTGTCGAATAAACAATGGGATAAGGGAATCAAAGGACTATCGAAACACGGGTTAACGAAAGTTACGAAGACAGATGATGCTTTAATCGTTGATTTAGTTTAATCACATTTTATATATTGTAAAGCCCTTACTGATTAATGCACTTTTCTTTTTGCCATCTCTGGTATAATTTAAAGTTTAATATAAATATCAAACTTCTATCTTAACTTTAAGCTCCAACAAGTTCACCTTTCGCTGAAGCTACACATTCTTGATTAACTAAAGCGGCTACAATTATTAATTGAATTAACACTGACCTCGTTCCATGAGCTGGCCTATATTCTTCAGGCACAAGTAGCCTTTAAATAGTCTTTTACGTTCGGAAACGCAAACGGAACGTTCGGAAAAACACACTAAAACAAGTTAAGGAATAGTGTAATCTTTGGTTCAGAAAAATTCAGTATCTCATAGTGTTAAGTAGTTAGTTTAGATAGTTAGTTTTAGGTAGATAAAAATCTTTGTGATACTAGAATTGAAAATGTCAACGCCGAAAAGCTGTTGGCATTTTTTATGTCCAAATAGAACGCTGTAAAACCCATTAACCACCTCAGGAAATACACCCTTATTCATGAGTCTTTTTTTGAAATTTAGAATTGTATTATGACAATATTTGAAATCAAATAGCATGGGAAATCCTGAATTACTGGCCTACCCGAACCCTACAGAGCTTAACAGTTGAAGGTCCTGCAAACCACTTGTCGCAACTTAACATTCTAAACAAGTATGGGCCAGATGCTAGTAAAAGCATGCAAATTACACGTTCAGGTGTCTATTTTGTAAAAACACCTACCTATCTTACCAAACTCTCAAAATTATAATAATGACTATAAATGCACTTAGGGAAAGAAATTATGTGCGTTCGGAAAGAAACCGATTTTCATAAAGTATTTATAGCTATTTTTAAGCAGCTTCCGTTTTACATTAAATAGTAGCTGTCTCCAGTGCTTGGAATACTGCTTAAAATCATGGATCGCTTAAGACTGTTTTCTTAACAAAGTAGGATGTCATATCAGAAAATTGATTGTATTGTTCCACCGAAGAAAAGAAAGCTCATATGAACAAAACATATACTACTATTGAAAACATGACACATGAGGAGTCCATTGCCGAGTTCAAAACTCTGAAAGAAAGCAATACAAGGTATAGGGAAATGTTTGATTCAAT